>Ga0126339_10000705_pt1 | contig 19855 bp, 9 predicted proteins | sample OrbTmetagenome_2_FD_92532 | JGI IMG/M metagenome (GOLD analysis project Ga0126339, IMG submission 92532) | Coral microbial communities from Petempiche,Puerto Morelos, Mexico - Orbicella T R C metagenome | ecosystem: Host-associated > Invertebrates > Cnidaria > Coral | place: Petempiche,Puerto...
AATAAGTGTCTGGAATGCAGATAATTTTTAAAAATTGAAACTTCAATTACTTCATACAATATTAACAGATGAACATAACTGGTTTGAGTGGCCATATAAATGGGGTGTAATTATAGAGGATTATACAGGTTTGAGATTTCAGAATGTGGCCATTGGCTGTATTAATGGGGTGGCTGCATTAAAAGGGTTTTCTTATAAGAAAATGTATCCATGGGCATTTCAGCAGGACAAAAAAAAGTGGCCATAACAGGGCTGTCATTAACCCTTGTTCTCCACACCCATAGCAAATTTGTTACTTTGTGGGTTAATTCTTTCAACAATGGGCAGTTTCACCTGTAGCGTCAAGGGAAAATCAAGCATACTCAGTCATAACAGGTGTTACAGGTTACAGCCCTTAATGACTGCCCTGCATAATAATGAGGTGACAGTATCAAAGAGGTGACTGTAAGGAGGGGTTCCACTGTAATACGATAGGCCTGCAATACACACAAAGGGTTGTTTGTTGAACCAATCATTTGTAATTTTGTAATTCTGACATAACCATTGCTATCAATGCTTAACACTATACTGAAGTACAATTTAGTATTTGATGTTGTTCTCTGAATTGTTCTCTGCAGATGTTCTGGTTGGCCGATAATTTCTTTTTGTCTTGCATTGCTGCGGCTTTTATGGGATGGATGTGTGCTATGATTGGACTGGTAAACAATCATGATTCCAGGTAAGGATTATGTCGTCATGGTAATTTAAGTCTCCCCCTGGGGTGTACCTACCAGAAAGACCTCGGCTGATAAATCTCAAGACATTTTTCCTGACGCATGAATTCTAAACTTTATTAATATAGTGATAGGAAGTTTAAGTTGTTGTAAACCCATTAATTTTGTGATGTAACTATTTAGATTAGGAGTGCAGCAAGTCTCAAATAACTTATATGAACTTAGCAAAAAAAAATTTGCATTGCACCAGACTAGCTACAGAAAAGGTAATGAAACTATGCATTTGAAGAAAAAAGGCAAGCACTGGCTTGAGAGAGCAAATTACACATGCAGCAGTGGCAAATGGTCCTTTAGCATATGCATCTCACAGAATTGTTGTCAAATTTCAAAGTCTGGTTAGCTGAGACTTTTGGATTGCTATCTTTGAGTCTCAATTATTTTTTTTTTGCAAAGCTGAGAAAGTCTCAATCTAGCTTGGTGAGGCACTGCCTTCACAAGTCATGGATTAACCATTCACCACCCTTCAAATTACATAAGACACTTCTAACCTCTTTTGGTGGACAAAGGCCTGTTCAGTTTATATGATTGTAGTAATATTTTCTGTTGTTTTGAACTTTAAGCCACTGTGCTGTGACCAGTCATCCTATATTGTGGAGAGTAGTTGGTCATATACATGACTTCTTAAATGGTGCATCATTCTATATCTGGATTTATCAGGTTAGTGTTAATTTGTCACTAAGGCTCAATTTGTTTTTAGTTTGGTTCATTTAAGAGTTCCCGTACACTGCATATGGCTGCATACACTGTACATCAATAGCAGGTTTCCATTTTCAGTCAGCTTTATGTGACAGTCTAACTTTTTCATTGTATTATCCAGACTCATTATCAGAATGACTTCTAAGAAAATGGGTAGCATATAGATTGTCTCTGTCCATAATTATAAAATAATATGTTATTAGTAGGAATATTGTTTGAAATGGTTAAAGGGGCAATTTGCATACAAGAAAGGAGAATTTTTGTAAAATGCATGTTAGTATTAATATCCTCCTAATGTCACATGTTCTTCCACGCTGTTTTACTGTTGTCTTATTTGTTTTAACTCACAAGAAGTTTAATTAGGGGTACGATTAGTGTGTTATTTGGAGTGGACATTTTGTTGGTTTATACACTGTAGTGGAAAATTTCATCAAGATCTCGGAATTTTTCTTGTAAACTTGATGTTTGACGCAATTGAATAAAAACCAAATCAGTTTTAAACAAAATCTGCAGGCACATGCATTACCTCTGGTTTTCAAGGCTCAGGTTTTAGTGGAGTTATAACTGACCCTAGGATCACGTAACCATGTTGATGTAATTTTTTAAAACAGTTTATAACATATATAGGACCCTGCGCGTGCTCTGATTGGTCAAAAACCAATGTTTTATCAGAATATAAAACATAGAAAAAGTGTGTTTTACTGTTTTTCGTGACATTACCTCTAGTCAACATTTTTTTAGAGATAGCGAAAAACAAGAAATTTGTGATGGCGTTCTCAGCAAAGCAACAGAAAGTTTTGAAGAGGAGGTTAACTTAACAAATAAAGAAGAAGAAGAAAAACAGTTGAGAAGTCGCGTTTTGTCAAGCTACATGTATCGAAGAACGTGTAAATCTATATTGATTTATCACTTTATTGGCTCATGTTTTCTACATTTCCCTCGTGTTCTCAAATGCCCGTCGTGTTTTAACACAGTGTAATACACGGCGTAGGCTTCTTGATTTGTTAATTAAATCATAACATTAATTATGTTGGTATCATTAGCATGCATTTGGTCATCATCCGTACACCAACATTGACGGCTTGGATCCTGATATCGTCACAACTGAGGATGTAAGTACAAAGAAAATAAATTAGTAAAACTGTTTCCTATTTACAAACAAACAAGCTAAAACTATACTCATCAATGCTGCTTTCAACTTGTGATATTCTTCCTACAAACAGTTGTAATAATTACATACATATTGTTTGAGAATAATAAAAATTAACTGAAATTAAAAAAAAAAAGAACTTTATAGACATGTATAATTTTTATTCGATATGCTTAAATTTTGCAGTTATTTGCTTGTATCAGTTTTATATCCAGAGTTTTCTTGTGGCTGTTTCATTAGCTAAACAATAATTTATTGACATTCCTTTCTGTATCAATTGTTTGTCAGCATCCGGATATAAGACGGATAAAGTGGAATCAACAGTGGGTGCCTCGATATCTATATCAACATGTCTATGTGCCCCTTGTTTACTGTTTGGTAAGTTACGGGAATTAATGCAGTCCCTTTGACCTCTAGAAATTAAAAGTGCTTTAAGATGTAATGGGTATTTCCCAAAATTAACTATGTCTGTTGGCCTTGATTTACATGTATGACAAGTTGCCTAATAATTATTACCAAATAATGACTTTGTAATTATTGGCCAAATTGATAAACCTGATGGTCTTCAATGGTTTTCAAGAATTACATGTACATGTCAATGCTAACATTGAATTACTTGTTTAAGCAATTATTTCTTCCCTCTTTCTGATAGTTTCCATTTGTTTCTCATTTTCTAAAGCTTGGACTGAAGACTAGAATTCAGGATGTAACAATAATGTTCCTTATAAAGAAAAATGGTGAGTTGACTTCATTCAGTTATTACTGAGCATAATTATAAACTGCTAGTTCTGTGTACACACCATCCTGGATGTTTCACTGTATATGTATCTACCTGTTGTAACTAAACGGTACATGTTTCCCAGTAACCTGATCATGTTTTATTTATATCAATTATTTATTTAAATGCAATATTAAGTCAACAGCAAGGAGCACAAGTCTTACCTTTACAGTAAGTGTTGTGGAGATTTGTGCATCCACCAGGATTGCATGTGTTCTTGGGCCAAAAGGCGTAAAATGTTGCTTTGACAAAATGAGAGATACTTTAAGTACCCTGATTTTTCCATCTCTTCAATTAAATCAAAACTAACATGAGCTAGGCAACGACTTATCACTGAAAACTAAAACATATTCCCCTCTTGCTTTATTTTCCAGCCATTTCTAAGATTATTTTGCACAATGTTTTGTACATGTAGGTCAAATAAATATTTCGTCAGCATCTCAGTTTGAAACAGGAGATGTTACGAGTAGTAAAACACAGTCTTTCTCTTTCAGGTGTTATTCGTGTAAATCCTCCTTCCAGGTCACAGTTGACTGTGTTTCTTGGTGGCAAGCTGTTCTTCTTATTTTACAGAGTAGTTCTCCCATGTCTTTTGCTCTCAGTATGGAAAATGGTGAGTTAAATGTTCATGCCGGCTAATGCACTATTTAATTTATTTAGCATTTAGCCACTTACATGTGCACTTATGGTAGCTTCAAAGAAGTTCACAAATGAATGAATTTGACCCGTAAGTTTTGCCTTTGTATATCACATGAGCGCTGATTTCAAAATACAGCACTTACAATAGGATTTCATGTAGGTGAAGTCCTGCCCTGGCATAGCACCCATCAGAAAACCATAAGGGGGCCTGCATTACAACAGTACTGCTAATATTATAGCTGGTGATTGAGTTACGGCAGACTACCTGCCATAGCTTGGAGGAGTGTAGAGTCTCACTAAAAGCACTGAAACATTAAATTAAACAAGATTTTTTTTTTATTCCTTTAGGTTGTGCTCTTTATTATTGCAGACATTGTTGCCAGTTACTGGCTGGCTTTGACCTTCCAGGCATCTCATGTTGTGAGTGAGGTTAGTGTAATGACATCCAGTCCTTGAAGTGATCAAAAGCCTAATTAAACTTGATGTAAGTAATATTTAGAGTTTATACAACCTTTTGTAACCTTTGGTTACCTATTTTTTACTTTAAATCTTGCAGGTAGATTGGGTGGATCCTGAGAAAGATGGAAAGATGACACAAGATTGGTAATTAAGTGCAATGTTTAATGCAATTTTTTTAATTTTTAATTTAAATCAGCTTGGTTGCACATAACTGAGCATTGCAATATCGCTTTTTGGTACCATTGCAAAAAAGGAGGGCGGGAATTAAATACACTGTAACAAAAAAGATGGAGAGGGGGAAGAGTGAATATTGTAGTTACATAGTATTAGGTACATTATGCAGCCTAGCCTTAGATAGTGGAAGAGCAGTCGCCTTGCAGTTAGTGCGCTCACTTCAGAGTCAAGCGGTCCGGGTTCGAGCCCTGGTCGGGGACATTGTGTTGTGCTCTTGGGCAAGGCACGCTTTACTCTCACAGTGCCTACCTCCACCCAGGTGTGTAAATGGGTACCAGCAAATTTAATGTTGCGGTAACCTGCAATGGACTAGCATCTCATCAGGGGATAAACTCCGGCCTGATGGGTCACTTGGCTCGTATGCAGACTTTACCTTTTCCATGTACATGTACCTTTTTACGTAGCATTTACATGAATTGTGTGCCTGTGAGACTTTATACCAATGCACAAATGAGAGTAACAGCCAGTCAAACGTGCTCTTATGAAGTGCGTTGTGACTCATGTGCAATGCATGTAATCCATGCCAATATTGTCGTGCAACTTGCGCTCTTTTCTTATTTTATTTTGTGATAATGATTATTCTTGAAATCTTCTTGCAGGGCAGAGCTCCAGATACAAACAACTCAGGATTATGCCACAGAAAGCTGGTTTTTCAATGTTTTCACAGGTTAGGAAGATATTTCGAGACTGACAGTGAAAAAAGCTTCACATGAGAATACATCGTGTGATGAAACACTTAGCTTGGACTTTGCTCAATAAGTATATCACAGCAAGACCATACATTTAACAGTTCAAAGGAATCACCTTCCAGTGATGGATGCGTTTTTGGTGAACTGCACTACTGATAATGATAAGTACAATAATGTTGATGAAAAACTCGCAACATTTTAGTAGTTTACGTGCTCCGGATATAACCACATTATGCTGTCTGTAGAGGTGTCTTTTTCTCGGATTTGCTATTTTTCTTGTAGCCTTCGATTCGTTTTTAAAAATAGTGTCCGAGAGTTTACTGTACATAGGATGCTTATGTTCTTCCAGTTCTTCATTCTCAAAATCATGCATGCAGTTCTGCATGCAATACAAAATGCAAAAGAAACTTGTACCAGAGATCAGGACCCTTTCAACTACCTAAAGAACGTGTGGTTATGTATTATATCAAACACAAGAGATCGTGTCTTACAACATTGCGAAAAACCGAGAAGAGAAAATTGCAGACCTACATGTACATGTAGATGATCGACGAGTTTTATTAGATAATAGGAGGTATTGATTAAAATCTTGATGGGGACAGTTAAGTTGTTGTTGACAGTGATTTTTTTTCCATTTCCCAGGTGCTTTGAACCATCAAACTACTCACCACTTGTTCCCAGGCGTGAGTCAGATTTACTATCCAGAAATAACTCCCATTGTACGTGAAACGTGCAAGGAGTTTGGTGTGAGGTACAACTACAAGGATACATTCTTCCAGGCACTTGGTTCTCACATTGGACATCTCAAGAGACTGGGACAGCAAACACAACAACATAAATTTACTAGCTCCAGGAATGACTGAGGCTTTTTTAACATTTGGAGGAGCGTTAGAAATGTTGGAAATCTCCTCGGAAACAATAATGTTCAAAATACTTGTAACTTGCTCCAATTCATAACTAGTCAAGAATAGTTCTTACTAGAACTGTCACATGGCCATGGCGCCATAATGACATGTAGTGTTTCCTGGGCCTTGTTTATGATAGTTGAGCTTGGCAGAGACAGTTTTTTTTTTTTTTATTCTGCAAGTGAATTTATGAAAGAACATTTCTTTTATTGTGTTCAGTGTTTCCTCAATAGGTTGTGACCAACTGAATATAGTGGATTCTGTAAAGAACCCAATGTATTACAGTGCCTCTTGTGTATTAAGGCGGCGAAATACGAGATACAAAAAACCTCAGCTTGTCGCGCAACGTTGTTTCGTTGCAAGTATTGGGACGATGTTTCGCGTTTTTCACCTTGCGTGATCAACTTGTCGCGCAACAAAAACATGTGTTGCGGGTTGAAGAAAGTTGTTGCGAAAAGTAGAGCACGGGTCTACTTTGAGCAACAAATTTTGGCTTTGTTGCTCGTTTTTCATCAAACTCACAACTTGTCACGCAACAAATTTGCTCATGTTGCGCGGCAAGTTGAGGGTTTTGTATCTCGTATTTCGTCGCCTTTAGCCTGTAGTGGTTGGATTAGATATGTACAGTATGTTACGTTCAATGGGTCTTGAAAGACTTACTCTAAATTTTTCAAGCTTTTCAATCTTAGTACAGCGTAATTATGCCCAGACCTCTTCGCCATTCTCTCAGTTTGAGAGTGTTTTTTTTTTACCTTACCAAATTATTATTTTTAACTTTCATATATTTGAAGTTAAGTTTGTACTAAACATTACTCAATTTTACCATAACATAGTTCTTTTAAAGGGAAGAAATTATGCGACAGCAAATTTGATTTAAACCTATCTGTGGACTGTAATAAGAATCTATGCAGAAGTAGTTTTTAGTGGGTAGTTAGCTAGTGGGTATTTGGCCATGTCATCTCTTTCTTAGAGCCAGAGATGTATATATGTATCCACCAACATTTTTTTTACGATAACTGCAGAAATTCTCGCGCGCTCATTGGCTAATTTTTATTGTCAATAAGCGGACAGACATGAATTTATAATTTATGCGATGCGTCAACGAGCGAGAGCGGGCAATTTGACAATTTGTTATCGTAAAAAACAAGTTGGAGTTGAGTCTGCGGTCCAATATTCTTTTGTTTTAATAGGTATGCAAACAAGGTGAAAGGGTCAATACAGTGCAGAATTGATCCTTTCGCCTCGTTTGTGTGTCAAGCCGCTGATAACTGCAATAACAGCTATTGATGTCAGTTTTTCATGCGTGTGTTCTGTTATTGACAATGAATTTCGTCAAAACATTGTCAAAGTAGTCTGCGGATCCACTCGGCTATGGCCTCGTGGATCCACAGCTACTTTGACAATGTTATGGCGAAATTCATTGTCAGTAAGAGGACAGACGCATGAAAAACTGACGTCAATTTGTTAACTATCACATCATGCAGTGTCCCGTCTACGACAGATTGCACTAGAGCCCTCTAAAAGCGGACATCTCCTAGGTTTTACATAGCTGTGTCGCTTGTCCTGAATGTGTCCGAGAAAGTAAAAGAAAGATAAAGTTCTCAGACACAGTTCACTGTAGTTTTATTAGTTGTAATGTATTTGCCCAGTTCAAACGCTTCTTTGTCTTAAGCCTTGTGGTGTAGAATGTATAACGTTCCTGTACCGCACCGGACGAAAAGTTGTGAGATATTGCTGATCGCTGAATGAAATTCAGTAGTTAATAAATGGTGTATTTTGCTAAGGGGTAAAGGGATAAATGTTTTAAAATTCTAAGTTATCTAAGTATCAGGATTGCAGCACAGCGAAACCTGTATTAAACGGACCCCACATTAAGCGGACACTCTCTATTTAGTGGACACCAGGTTGAGTCCCTAAATTTTCTTCCCACATTTACTGTAAAATAAACCTGCATTCAGCGGACACCTCTGTTAAGCAGACGCGGACACCAATATTACTGATGCCGTTTCGTTTTACAAAACCTGCAATAAGCGGACACCTCAAGGGCTTTTTACTTGTAAAAGCTTACAAAAGGGTTAATAATTAACTAATATTGCACAATTTATTAGAACCTGTTTAGAGCGGACACCCTGTACTAAGCGGACACTAGTGAGTGCCCTAAGGATGTCCGCTTAATACAGGTTTCACTGTATTGTCATTCTTGAAACGGTGTGTATAAAATATTTCAATCTATGTTACAGATTTGATTTGAAGGTTATTGAATGTGTTCTTAGGAACAGTTTTATTTCATTTGAAAACTGATTACATTTAAGCATGAACTAACTGTTAATTCGTAAACAATCCATTCGTTGTCCGGTGGTAGATGACACCAGATAACAAATGACAGTCATTTGTTTTGCCAGGTTCTACTATCATTTTCGCGGCTTGTTTCTACATCAGTTCACATTTTAACAATCGTTAAAAGGATGATTTTGGCTTAAAACCGTGGCACCCAAACCTTTTTCACGCGCTTGTCGGAGTGGAAACGTGGACACCAAGAGAGCATAAGTAGCTCTCGAATTACTTCTTCAGGAGGCAAGGGTTCAAGAGACTCCAATGTTGATTCGGCTCGCCAAACTTGTTTTTGAAAACAATGACTTATTTCCGGAATTACAACATCACGAGAAATATACTCTGGAGCATTACTCCTCATCTCTCGCACTATATTTGCGTTTTAATTAATTTATTGATGATAATTTTGCTATCTAGTGTGGGCCTGAAGATACCCTTGTAGAATTTCTAGACGCCCTTAACAACAAAATCGGTCGCATTAAGCTAACTTTTTGTATTAGTGATAGCAGCGATTTTTTTTTTGGGGGGGGGGTGGGGGTTTATTGATGCTTTTTCGATTGTACTGCAATTTTCCACCTTTGGAAAGCCCCTTAACAAATATCTGTATACACCCTTCGACTGACGTTTCACCCTTCCAGCAATAAGAAAGCGTTTCTCAAAGGAGTATTTAGATGAGGTATGCTGGAAAAAGCCGGTTCTTCCCAGTACGAGTCCTCTCTGACAATAGGCGGGATAAGTTCTTGAAGAGGCGATGAGTCGAAGGGGTATCCATGTAGCTTTCTGCTTCCGCTGTTTTATTTGTAACATGGTGGAAAGAAGCGGATTTTTCAGAAGCCTAAGAATATATCTAGTCTAGGACCGTTGTCTTCAAAACTTCCTCCAACTGAACTGAGTTACGCACATATCAAGAATGTAATCTACCAGACTATGCCAGATTAGCTAGATTGTACCGTCTATTACATGAAAACTGTAACATTACAGCTAACCTTTGTTAGTAAGCTCTAATGTGGGCCACGGTTTTAGTTAATCCCAAAACTTTGCCACGCCTTGTGTAAATATTTCACAGCCTTGCCCTGTTCCGTTTTGTAAATCCGGCCAAACCTTTGTGGTTTGTGTTCCTCGAAATAGCCATTCTACAACGTTTGCGTTTTCACTGGCAGTGTTTGATTTCAGCTTACAGTGTTTGATTTCAGTTGTTTGTTTTTCCTGGCTTTTTCATATTAGGAAGGATGAGACCGGGCGCTGAGGGAGCTTAAATCACAGGCGGCCCAGACATTGAATACGATTAATACGTGACATTATGCTGTTGGCGATTGCGTTACAGTTTTAGCCGTTTATAAGACAATGTATGAGAATGCTAAAATTGTAACGCAATCGCCAACAGCATAATGTCACGTATTAATCGTATTCAACGTCCGAAAGAAAGGTTTACGTTATGTGACATCTCGAATGAGCATATTTTGCAGTATGAAGTCCAATAAGTAGTTTGATGCCCTCAAGGTAATGTAGCCACTCGCCGACAAAATATGGAATTAATTTTCAACATTGTTGGCTCATTTACAAGGAGTTTCCATTTGTTTTGACTGAGAAGTCTATAAGACTTCCGAGGGTAGAGTTGACGTCGAAAATGGCCGGCATGTCGACGTCTACACCGCCCTCCCCCCCACGCACACACGACATCACAACACTAACTTTTGATTGGTCAAATGAAAAAAAATAATAATAAAAGGAGTCAAAGATTAGACGACACTAGCATTTAATCGGCTCTTCTGTTTCCGAACCAGATAGTCTGAGGAGTCACAGCTGAATGTCGAATTCGCGAAGCGTTCTCGCTAAGACATGACAACAAAAAGACAATTTACTTGGCAAGAGCTTGCCTCCTTGAACAAAGAACACAATGCACACCTCGCTGTGCGAGGAAAGGTAAGAAATCCAGGCAACTGGAGCGTTGAGTTAGCACAGATTCTCAATAACGATCACGTGCTCTTGGTAACGCAGAATTAATCGTTCGCGTCACTTTATTTGCTAGTATTTTCGCCAAAATTCAAACACGCTTTTCGACACCCACGTGGAGATCGAAAATTCGAGTCAGCAGTCGGTGATAAGAACTTTACATGTAAATTCGGTATTCGAATTGCTTGAGGTCACCATTCAAGTTACAGAATATTATAATACAGTGGAAAGCGCCAAGGGAAACAGAATAGGTTTGAAAAGCCGGGTAGTCCGATATATCAGAGGTAGAATTGCAGTGTTAGACTTAGCGGAGGACGTGAAATGACTTTTGGTTCGAGTTCGAACGAGGGATTCGAAAAATCCATTGTTTAAGTAAACGGCCGAGACTCTGCTGTATCCAACCTTTATGCTTGGTTGCTCTCGTCTTGGGTTCGCGATATTGATGTTTATGCATATGGTAGTCACGCAGCATAGATATAACTCATGTTAGATGTATTACTTGATTTTTGTTTGGTATTTCTGAGTTAGTTATTCTTCGAGAATTCGAATTCTAAGAGAGGCTAAGGAAAATACTGGGGAAACTAAGGCCGTATAAGACAGTGAAATTCGCTCTTGATTGTTTTTATCAGATTGACCCTGGCGTACAACGCAATAAGTTCATTTTACGATTCCCTTAACAGAAAAAAACTTTAGTAACCCCTATGTATGATCGTGTTCTGCAAAACTGTTGGCCTGTTCACCGCTTTTATCATTTTTATGCCTTGCGTGCAACGATCATTGACAGGCTTAACTGTTCTTAGCTGTCCTTATCAGTTCACCTTTGAACATGCGATGAAGAAGACTTATGTTTTGTTATGCTATGCTCAGTCCAATACGAGATTATCAGTGGACCGGGCAATGAAGCATTGTGCTTGTTTTGTTATCTTACTTATTATGCCCTGTGTTATAATAGGATAACAGGACTGACGAGGAAAAAAAAAACATTCCGATTTGTTGATTTAAATTACTCACCCTCCGGTGACCCTACAATCTTGGTCGAAATAAATAAGAAGTAAAACCACCCCTCCCCTCGAATCAATGATGAACTGTCTGTTAAAGCGAAACCCGCCATTTTTTCCCATTATTGAAATGTCAGGGGTGGTCTTATATAATTAATTTTTTATTTAAATTGATCAAGATTGTGGTTAACTTACGGCCATCTTTTTTTTTTTTTTTTAATTTTATTTATTTGTTTATTTTGATTATTGTTTAGTGTCATTCAGAAAGATTTGTAAAATTTTAGTTATTAATTACTGTTGTGATGCGCTTTTGAATATTTTATAGAAAAGGCGCAATACAAATAATAAATGTTATTGTTGTTATTGTTATTCTCAACTGTACAAACACGGTACATTTTTCAGCTGGTTGAGCTGGGCTGTTGAATCTTTCTTCAATTCTTCAATCAATCAACAACAACACTTAAATTCAACACGTTGCACCTAAGAGCAAAAAGTAAACTCGATCAAAATACGAACGGGTCTTCAAAAGTCAAAACACTAAATAGATAAATCATAGTTAATAGAAGGGAATGGTTATGAAGCCCCGCAAACATCAAAGGAGCAAACAAAGATGCCAAGAGTTATGTTGGAAGGTCCACGACCGTGCGCAGTCTTTTGTCTTGCGCTCATACACTATGCATGATTACGTAACCAACACGTTTCTCTTTTGGTTAGTTCCACAGTACGGAGTAAACAACTATTGTGTTTTGTGCACGGTCAAGGCCAAAAAAGCGAGCAAAACACACAACAAAGAACTTTGTCGGGTTTCATAACCATTCCCCTATATGAACTATGGATAAATAATAAAATAAATTACATTATCACAAACCAATAGAGTTCAATATAATCTATAATACCTTTGTAGGTTTATGACGTCAGTAAGTTTCTCGCTGTTCATCCCGGTGGTAAAGATGTCTTACGTATGGCGGCAGGGAGGGATGTGACACTTGTGTTCCAGTCTTACCACGCTTTCAGCGACCATGCACCCAAGTAAGCTATTGAGTGATGCATGAGACCACCAATGTTATTGCTCCCCAAAATAAAATAAAAGGAAGTCCTGGCGACTCGCGCCTTCGATTCGTCGTTTGATATTTTTCTCTTTGTTGCGTACCTCATGAAAAATTCACGCTACGCTCCTGAAAATTTAGTTATTTAACTTCGCCTAGCTAAAATACTAACTTATATACAACAAAATGCATCAGGCAGGGAGACCACTACAGCGTGGCCAATTACAGTGGATCCCAGGGTACTGATAAGAATTAAACTTAAGCTACTCTTATATAAACAAGAAAAATCAAAAGGAAACAAAATAGCACGACGGCGGGCACAGAAGAGTCCTCGCTATGTTGCACCTGGAACAGATTGTTCTCCAGGTTCTTATGTCGTCAACGTCGTACAGATCTAGAGCCCTATTGTAATATTGAAGTAGTAAAATGAAAAAGGTTTGGCGTAACTAGCTAATACAATAGATCAGACACCAAGTTTACGTAGTTCCTGTACGGCTTTCTCCAGGCCTTCACGGTCAATTGACTTCGGTGACGTATCCGAGATCGCCTCGGAAGCCCTCGGACCAGGTCCCCGTTTCTCGAAAGCCCCGGAAACTTTTCGGACCCGTAAAGCCATTTTTTGTTCATCTGTATCTTAAAACGGAGAGGTGTATACGACTGAAATTTCTTGTATCAAGGGAGCCTCTCTTCATATTAGGAATATGTTAATGAAACAGCTCTGTAATCGTTAGGTTCCAGATTTTGCTATGGCTTTACGAGTTTCCGGGGCTTTCGAGAAACGGGCCCCAGGGACCTGTTTCTCGAAAGCCCCGGAAACTATTCGGGCCCGAAAAACCATTTTTAGTTAATTGGTATTTAAAGACAGAGAGGTGTGAACGGCTAAAACGTATTGTACGGAATGGAACCTCTGTTTATATTAAGAATATGTGAATGAAACAGCTCTGTAATCATAAGGTTTGAGATTTTGCTACGGCCTTCCGGGTGCGAAAACTTTTCGGGACGTTCGAGTAACGGGCCCTAGGTCACGTTAGTCGAAGACGGACCGAGTGAGGCGAAATATGGGTGAAAATCGCCAAACCCTTGTTACTTGACAAAGGTTTAGATTAGTTTTATACCACTTTCTGATGGCTTCGTTCAAAGCACTAAATCTATGCCTGATAAAAACGTTTGTCAAGATGCAAGACTTGTGAAACATTCGAAAGTGGTCACTTTTTAATTCTTTAATTTTGCTGCAATATTTCGGATAGGCAAAACAAACCTTCTTACAGGTTATCAGAAGAGTTACCCTATGTTCTTGCAAAATTAAGTCCTGTCTAATCTACTTTCCAGTTGTTACCAGCATTCAAAAAGGTAGTGTGTTGGAGTGGATAATTAACTTATATCAATTCTTTCAACAGAATATTAGAAAAGTATTGCGTCGGTGATCTGGTAACCAGTAATGTCCCTACTTTTCCAGAACCTGGGTAAGGTTAATCATGCTTGCATCATTAATTACTATCATAATTATTTATTCCTTTGCATAGAGCGGTTTTCGCTTGAGTGTCGAAAGTAATCGGTTTTGCATCAACTGCGCCACACGATTGGCTTAAAAAAACCCTCGCGCCACTTTTTTTTTTTATCCAATCAGAGGTAAAACCAAACCAATTGTGACGCCTCGCTTGCACTCGTTTTCCCGCGCTTTGCGTCAGCGACATATAATTACTTCGAGTTTTGATTGGTTCACTGAATTGCCCGTGTCCTCCGTGACTGGCTAGAGTTATTTCCTTACAAAATTCAACCGCTGCACTTGATCATGATATATTAGGAAATAAGGCATTCGCATATTTCAAAATTTAATAATTTATTTTGTTAACGTCGAGGTAATTGAAGCGTTCTCTTTGTTGTTTGTTTTGGTAGGGCTTTCTATAACACAGTAAGAAAAAGGGTACGGCAACATTTCAAGGACACGAAGCAGGTAAATGTCCTGTTCTGCCTTTCTTTTCTTGGCTCTTAAGGCCAAAACATTTCATTCCTTGGTGTTGTTGCTTCGGAAAATTGTCTTTCAAATTTATTCATCATCACATGCATATAAACAGCTCAGTGTAAAGGCACAAACGTTAGGAAACATTTTTCAAAGAACATCCTATGATGTTAAATTAGGAAGTAAAGTGGTAACTTTGTCTTCAACGAAGGGTGAAGAAATAATAAGTTTCAATCAAATGTAGTCAGCTCCGTTATCATGTTTAACAAAAACCTGAACAAATGTCAAAAAGACGTTTTTAAAAAACCGTTAAAGGAAATAAACCTAGTGGGCCCAGGAGCCTTCGTGCCGATCCTGTGAGTACTTGAGTACCTTACTGTAGCAGGGGAGGATTTAGGAGGGGGGAGGGGGGGTGGTGGATTGGATGGCTAGTCATCCCCTCCTCTTTTGGAAAAGCAAAAATATGAGAAAAAAAAAAGATTGAGCATATAAACGGTTGGAATAAAGGCAAACAGTCTGGACAGGAACCTCATTGTCATTTCTACTTTGTGACATTACCATTACTTCTCAAATTGCAATATTTTGGGGGAATGCCCTATTGATTCTGCAATCGCAGGGTGCCAGCCACCCCCCCCCCCCCCCCCCACACACCCCCCCCCCCCTTTCTCTTTCTTTAATATTCTTCTATATATTTAAAATAAACCCGAGATACTAGGGAGTGGAGTTTGTAGAACATATTTTTTTTTCCAACGCCGGGGGCCCCCCCCCCCCCCCCCCCCCCTTGAAAACTCCGCTCCCATGTAGTTTCTACTTTAAATCTTCAAATTATATTAACAGGATCCGAAGAGCTCAGGATGGATGTGGTTAAGGCACTTAATTATTCCATCCTTGGTTGTGTTGATGTGGTTTGCACAGGTTGGTTGAACTGTTGTCTGAAAAGTGCTTGGTAACCTGATTCTCAGTCGATCCAGGCCGCTCGCAGCCACGCAAAAGACGAAGAACAGGAAGGGAAAGAGTGCGTGGCCGTGAGTGACCTGGACCGTCTGAGAATCAAGAGCTTGGTGGAATGCCAGAAAAGAACAATGTTGAATCGGTTTTAGAGCTATCTTTGTAGCTTCTTGTTTATAATTCTTTATTTGGCTATTGAACGTATATACTTTTCTATTGGTTAAATTGCTTTTGCTGAATTTGTTTTTTCAGGTGTTCTTTGCGTCCTACAGTCTCTTCCTATCTTGCATCGCGGCAGCTCTATTGGGCTGGTTCTCTGCGTTGTCATGTATGATAAACATTCACGATGCAAGGTACCTACATAAATTTAAACAAACTAATTATCTAATTACTCTTAATGCTTGTCCAATATGCCTTCATTTGATAAGGTATTAACATAAGTCTTCTTTTAGAAGGAGACACCTTCACTTGTTGTAATGCTTGAGGCAAACGAGTCAATGCTAATTTCGCGACGATCGTGACCTGATGAAAAGCAGTTTAAAAACATGGTGGCATCCGCACATCCCATGTTTCCATATTAGCGTGCGTGAAGGGTAATTTATATAAAAAGGAGAAATGCCTACTAATAAATACATAATACATTACTGGCAAAAATATTTGGACGTTTTTATTTTCAGATCGGGACATTTTTTATCTCATTTCGGACAGACATTACCGGGACACTTTGCTAAAACATAGTTAAATTAAATTAACGCCTACCAAACACGAATAAGACTGAAAATGTAATTTATCTGCATTAGGTTTTTTTTTTCTTTATAAACAAAATTTTCTTTCTACAATCGAACCTCTGGTTGCGAAGCGACCAGTTTTCCAAAATACTAAACGTTTGCCAGTCAAATCACTATATTTGGAACCTCTTTTACGACCACCTCTTGTAAGCGACCGCGACCACTTTAATTTTAAAGCTAAAAGTTTGAAATTTTCTCTTGTTCGTAACCTCCCGTAAGCGACCACTTGACGGATAATATAGCGTAAATTGGATAATAAGTAATGCTAATAGGACTGCGTGGACTAGTCCAATTCGGTCTGTAATCATACGAGTGATAACAAAATCGGACGACCGCGCAGCGGGAGTCCGATTTGTTTATTACGAGTATGATTACAGACCAGATTGGACGACACGAAGTCTTATTGCCAATATATTAATCATAAGGGAAAAGAAGAATAGCCAAGTTATGATAGAAAGGTAAAATTTGCATTAAAGGACTGTCATTAGATTGTCATTGCTCAAGGGGAAAAATTCTCCATTTTGAAGAAAGCCCCAATTTAGGAGTCTGCACACTACTTCTATGGTGATTGAAACCAAGATTGTGATTGATTGATTTACACTACAACTTCAAATGTGATTGGTTGATTTAAACTACAACTTTGAATGTGATTGGCTTATTGAACTGTCCGATAACAAACTGTCCGATAACAGCTTGGCAAGTGAATTAGCGGGAAATAGGAGTTTTTTTTAAACTAATCACAATTAAGGAAATTGTAATATTTATGATTAGGTGTGGTAACGTTATCGCATTTCTAGATAGTAAAAGAGACGGAAATTTCTCAATGGAAAGTACCGGATTTTTTCTCGAAATTGACTTATCACATGATCAGATGAATAAAACATTTTAAACGTGGGGAAATTCTTTGCAATTACCATATGCTAATGTGGCACAATGTTGACCCAATATGGTCTAAGCTCTCGTAAGCGACCATCGCCAGTAAGCGACCCCCTAGGCTTGACATTTTGACATTTTGGGTGGCCGCTTACGGGAGGTTCGACTATAGTGTTAAAAAGATCGGGCACAGCGTAATCCGAGTTCTAACTCATTCATGTTTAATACATGTGATGGCATCGCCCAAGAAATTACGAACTCAAGAACAAATTAAAGTCCGAAATAATTACATCTCAGTATAAAACGTTTAACTTGAGTACGATTAAAATTTCGGACGTTTAAAAATTTCGGACGATTTTATTTTCGGACACTTTTTTGTCCGAAATTAAAATCGTCCGAAATTTTTCGCAAGTGATGATATGTAATCGATTTCAATCTTGGCACCTATGAGGCTACTAGCCATGTAAAATAACTATTCGTACATGTAAGGATAGAAACTGGGAATAGTTTATTGTGTGTGTTTTTTGTTCATCACATTGTTTGTTTCATGGATTTTCTTTCAGTCATTTTGCTGTGACAAGTAATCCCATTGTATGGAGAGTGGTTGGCCATATTCACGACTACCTCAACGGATGTTCCTATCATGTTTGGATTCATCAGGTCAGAGTTTCAAGTTTACATGAATTAAACATACCCAAAAACAGGGGAGTTAGGAGCCTTAAACGAGAAAAAAAGTAAAAGCTCAGAAAAATCTCAAAGCCTGCCTCTCGTGAAATAATTCCGAACCAAGTCAAACTTAAGTCAACTAACTGAAAAAAAGGCTTGTATGCAACACAAATTGACTCCGAACTAAAACTATGAAGTTTATTTGTTTTTTGAATGATCCACTGGTTAATGAGACACAGCAGGTATCTATTCTCACTCCAATGCTGTCGAGAGTACGAATAGAATAACCATGAGAGATTGAACGAGAGAAAATCTCCCTGGTATTGCCATGCCGGTGCTTCGGAAATTTGAATTAACCAATCAGCAGGCGGGAGTAACTGTAATGTCCTGATGTCACGTGTATGTTAGCATGAAAGGCATTAAATCGGCCGTGGGCCACTATTAATATTTATGTTGTTCTTTTTTGCTTATTTTGCATCTCACTGTTTGATATATTTCCAGCATATTTTTGGTCATCACCCGTACACCAACATTGATGGCTTTGATCCTGATATCAGTACGGCCAATCATGTGAGTTCTTGAACAATAAAAAGGCTTTAAATACACGCATATGAACTAATGTTTCATTTTCGCTGCATTTGATTTTTAAACTGAGTTTCACAAGTTACAAGTTAGCTAGTCTGAACAGGTTCATGCTAGATAGATCTTTAGTCCTTTTCTAACCCTTATTAGTAGAATTCTACTGGTATACTAATGCAAATGCTGCAATCTGATTGGCTGACCTACTAATATACTATCGGCTATTAAAGTGCAGTGGCCGCGGTCGTCTACGAAATGGCGACGTTGTCTTTCGTTTTCCCGAAGTTTTGGAGGAAAGGTCAGATCCAAATGGATAATTACATTCCTAAGAAGATTAAAGGAAGGACATAAACGGTTTTTTGACTTTAAAAACTTGAAATTATTGAAAAAAAGAAACGGGTGCGCGCGCGTAGATAACTGCGAATTTCCCATGACAATTCAGTCCGTTTGATTTTGTTAAAGCATTTTAAAGCTTAATAATGCGAAGAAAAAATAATCGGAAACCGTTATCTGCGTTAATTTGAGTTAAAATTCTACTAAAGCATTTAGATTATTCGCTCTCAATTTCTATGGGGTGATAATCGAATTGTTAAGTGGATAGTGAGTATAGCCCGGCAGTGTTCGCTTGTTAATAAACTGGAGGACGCTTCTTTGCGTTTTCGAAGTGTATGAAAGCAATTAGGTTATTTACTCTCGATTTCTACGCGTAAAAGTCGACTCGGGCTGCGCCCTTGTCAACTATCGCGCGATAGAAATCTCGAGCTCATAATCTAACTGTTTAATATTTGCTGTTTCTCGTCAGAAGCCAGACATAAGACGTATCAAGTGGAAGCAAAAATGGCTGCCTCGGTATTTTCGTCAGCATGTCTATATGCCTCTGTTGTATTGCATGGTACGTTTTGATCCGTATCAATTCACCCTGTGGGACTCCCATGTGAAAACGTGGGGGATGCTTGTCGGGAAGGTCGAGTTTAACCCCCATAAGAGACCAACCTAGGCATGGCTCGAGCTTTATTTAACCCCTAAAAGATACCACTTTAAAACGGACAGGGAGCGATCTTTATTATTTCTTTGACGGCTTAAAATATAGTAGCTTTTCGTCCTGAAGCGAGTAAGTGAGACCAAATTCCGTGATTTTCGTACCTAAACAAAACGACGAGCATCCCTGATCAGCCCCCTCCCCTCCCTCCCCCCCCAACCCCCCCCCCGGGAGTAAGGCAATTCGAGTTGAACTGTTCATAACAAAGGATTTTGTTGTTTCAAAGTCAGGAGTATGGAGGTTTTTCGCTGTGCTTCGGCAATTAATGTAACTGCTCCCAATTCAGAAATCCAGTGCAATTCCGAATTAAGGTAACGGTAAAGGGGACTTGGCAATTGCGAAAATGAACCA
>Ga0126339_10000706_pt1 | contig 19851 bp, 7 predicted proteins | sample OrbTmetagenome_2_FD_92532 | JGI IMG/M metagenome (GOLD analysis project Ga0126339, IMG submission 92532) | Coral microbial communities from Petempiche,Puerto Morelos, Mexico - Orbicella T R C metagenome | ecosystem: Host-associated > Invertebrates > Cnidaria > Coral | place: Petempiche,Puerto...
GAGCTGCTTTTGAATGATTTCTTGATGATAACCTAATGTAAGTTTACATGTCACAAGTCAAGGACTTCTGGACACATACTGTGGCATAAATCAGGGATATGTTTTGTCTAGAATTTGAGGCATGCTCTGTCAAATGAGTATAACTATTTACATACTTTTTAGTATTTTGCTTTTTATTTAATGATATGTTTTATATCTTTCCAGTATTGTCAGAAAACATTTAAATATCTAATGAGTTTTCTTGGCTTTTATTGTAGATTATTGAAAGACAAAGAACACCAGCTGAAGTAAGTTTTAGTCAGAGTGATTGGTGTTTAATTTCTGCCAGTATGTGTTGTGCTACAGACAAGATGGTCAAATAAAATAAATTTTATGTACATGTGTGTACCAACCCTGCATAATTAAAAAATTAAAGTTAAAAAACGGTTTATTAAAAATTGCTTTCCACAAGAAAATCTTTAAACACTGTACACACTGGATAGCAAGTGATAGAGTCAACAGACTATAACATTATGCACCCTTTCAGTGTCAAGCTTACAGCCTGACTATGAATAGCATTTTGTGTGAATTGTGAAATGTTTTTTTTAGATTCGTGAAGAATATGAGAGGCTACAAAGAGAAAAAGAGGGGCGGCGTTTACAACAAATCACAAATCCAACAGTAAGGCTGAACTGAAAAGTGCCTATTGCCTGAGATTAGTTTTAGTATTAATTAAAATAAATTATCATTAATTAAGATAAATTATAATTAATTAATTTAAATTATTATGAATTAAAATAAATCATGCATTCAAGTAAAAATAATTATTTTTTACTTGCATAATTTATTTTACATTCCTTCATGGTTTTCTTAAAAAAGCAGTCACAGGTTATTTATCAGAAAGTTTGTCAACATGTATTCATTTCTTGTGATTATTTAGGGCAGTATATCCGTTGGAGTGGATGCTACTGATTTGTTTGATCATTATGAAGATTCTTTTGATGAAAGGTAAGTGTTTTAATTTAATTAGAAGTTACAGAAGATTGTTGCACAGAACCAAAACTAGTGAAGAATTTGTATCTGTAAGAGTAAATGTAATTTTAGTAGTAACTTTATTAATATTTTTTATTTTTGTTTCATTGTAATATTGTTTAACCTTGAATTTCAGAGTTTTGCCAAATATTGAAGTGAGGTCAATGTCAATCTCACAGTCAATAGAGGTATGTAAATAAAGTATTATTATCACTTCTTCGGGCATTGTGGCGCATTTTGTAGGTTAAAGTGGAGAATTTGAAAGTTTAGCAATTGTACATTTAATTTCAACACTTACCAATAAGCTTTATCGAACTTTCCTTTCATGTCTTCTACAATTTTTCAAAACTCAAATGTCAAGATTTTGTAATTTCCATGGAGTGCTTTAAAAGGTTATTTTCAATTTATAAAGCAAAAAAATTTTCTTCTTTTCTTCCTCCAGGCACCTCTTACTCGTACAGATACACTCACTTTAGGTGGCTCTTTAGATGTCAAGAATGGAAATGGTAGTGGGAGTGTTTCAGTGGCAGCAAAGAGGACTCTGTCACACAGATCATGGGGCGAAGTGAGTGATTATCATTGGTGGAGCTCATCACCAATGATGTTGAGTACCCAGGGGTACTTCCTATAACGGCCTCCACGGGGAGGCTCGGCCCGAAAGGGTTACCTTTTTCAGGCTTCAGGTATATAAAAGGGTAGGGATTTTACAAGTTGAAGTGTTTGAAAGGGTAGGGAAATCTGCCATTTAAGTCCAACTTTAACATGAACTGAATATCAAATACGTGTACTTGTTTTTCTGGTTAACGCCACTTCTGGTTATGCTTGTGTTCTCCTGTAATATTATTATATTTGAGAGGGTATAGGAAAGGCGTGTAACACCTTTTTTCAATAAAAGGTATATGAAAGGGCTACCTTTTCTGTCAAAGTGGTATACAAAAGAGTAAGGGGTTGGACCTTGGGGCAGAGTCTCCCTGTATACAGTTGTGTAACTAGAGTAAGCCCCAGGGTTGAGTATAGTGAAATATTTTGTTTTAAAGTTAATTAGGTCTTGTCTTGAATAACTCATGTCTGCATTGACAAAAGTGTTCTTACCAGCATTAAATTTACTGGTACTATTGGACTTGAATATCTGGAGGAAACATTTTTTTAAATACATGTAATAGTAATACAAACAGAGGATTCATTTATTTGGTGATATTTAATTTCAGGCAATGTTTGAGGCTGGGAATGGTCCTACACTAACATTTCGAGCATTTACAAACCTTACGCAAAGAAGGTGAAAAATATGTAATTATTTAGCTTTGTCTTTAATTATTTGTTGTTTCTCTTGTCAAATATAATTTATAAAATGTTATTAATAATAATTACATTGCCCTTAACTCCTGAGTAGTCTGATAAATAAAGTGATGGCGACCATTGCAAATCTATCCCCACCCCACTAAAAGCATACTAGTTTCTATCATTTATCAATTCTCCTTAAGTCTCCCCTTTAAACCTCCATCTTGCTCACTGTTTGTAAAATGAGCAGTGTCTTATTTATCTGATCTTTCAAGTAGTTTTTGATTACCTTCTCTTTGTTTGTTTTCTTTTCTTGCTTTTTTAATACCATAGTTATGTAATTGGAGGAGTTGCTCTTAAAAGTGATGGAAGTGCTTTGTCTGCTGGATTTAACTGCAGTAAGTACCAAATTAAAGCCAATAAATATCAATTAAAAGCAAAATAGTTTTAACCTCTGTATAAACCTCACACTTGACACTTTCAGCAAGTCACCCAGAGTCTGAAAGCAGTGTGCAAAGAAGGTTGTGTCCGACAGCCTGTTGCTGGTAGATTTTGCAGTCAGGCTAGAAGATTCTTTTCTTTACTTTCTTGACAGATAAGTGAAGTTTTGTGAGAAAATGTTTTGAGGAAATTCAAATAATTTTGGGATTACTGTAAAAAATGAAATTTGGGGAGGGGAAAGGGGGGGCGGGGGGGTGGTTTGAGAGTGAATTTTGGGTCAATAAATCATTGATAGTTACTTCCAAAAATTGGTTTCTTTGCACCCTGGAAATTTCTTTTACGTGAATTAGGTGTGATAAAAAATGCAACCAATTAAATATTATAAATAAAAGAACTGATGTCTAAAGTTGTTCAGCTCTGAATCCTATATATTATATCAATTGGTCGTGAAAGCTTACCATAACTGTTCTATTTTCCTTCACTAGTGGTTGCTAGGCAACTCGACAGACACACTATAGGTTATATAACATACAGGGCTGGAATGCAGTCATCCATGACCACAACTCTTATAAGGGAGACTGAGAACAGCAAAGCAGTCATTACAATTCAGGTATTAACACATCCTTCATAATTATATTGTCTCCTTGAAGTGTCAATGTACTGTCGATTACACAGGTGAAAATTAAGACTTGTCTAGCAAATTTTTATCCATTTCTCGGAACTAAATTCAAGTCAACACAATTTATTTTTCTCAGTGAATCACTTTTTACCTAGGATTTCTCTCTTGTATGTTTGCTCAATTTTGGGTCATTTTATGAGCTCAGTGTCCTTGCCCTACACCAAGTCCATTTGAAGGAGGATGATAAACATATTCCAAAAATGGCTGCGAATCTAGCTCACCTCATGATTGGCTAGATCTAAGGAATTTACTTAAGAATTGCAGAAACCTATAGCTTAAATGTACTAAACATCTCTTTTCATTTTATTGAATGCAAATGTAGTTGGCACTTGATAATTCCACTTTACTAACTATGCACTTATTGCTCTCCATCATTATTTTTTCTTTATTTCATTTTTTAGCTTGGTGTCCCAAGTTCATTTACATTAGCATCTTATACAAGAAAAATAGAAAAGAACACAAAACTCAGAGGCTACATAAAGTATGTCTGCTTTTTCTGTCCTGATCTAATACTTAATTTTCTTTTTGTGAAGTGTTTGATACATTCTTTTGTAGATAAATTTTTATTACACGACATGCTCTTTCATTGTGAGTGAGTTAATCATATGTCAATGTCATTGAGGTTTGCCTGCCTAACACATATGTTATCACTTCTTCAGACTTGGAACATTTGGTTCTATGGTTGCTTATGGATGTGAAAGACAGATTACAGAGCACAGTAAATTAACAGCTACAATGTGTATTGGGTCACCTGTTGGTGTGTTGGTTAAAGTAAAGTAAGCATAGATAATATGCACAGTCACATAGCACAGCGCTTATTGGATGTGTTCTCATGAAATACTTCTGTCAAAGAGGAGCCCTTGAAGCTTTCTTCACATATCAAAAGAATTCCATGTATACTCTTTATGACCAAAACCTGTGATTTTCCTCACCCTATTTATGACCTGAAAAAGTAGCTTATTCTAAAAGACATATCTAGTTCAAGACTAGAGTGCAAAAACCATACCCTATTTATGACCAAAATAGCTAAAAACCTTACCTTTTGGGGCCACACAGACCTATATAGCTCATATAGGGGAGTACCCCCTCCCCCTGGGAGGCAAGCACTCACATGATTTGCAAACTGGCCCATTTATTATTATACATCTGGATAGAGACAGTACTAGCATGTCTCACACCCAAACCTCTTAATGCAGAGGCCAACATGCTAGGGGTTTTCGCAGCTTATTTGAAATGCAAAATTCAAGGCCTGAAAAGTCTGTGAAGAGCATGTTTATGAGCTTATAGACCTTGAAATTTATAGTTTTCATTATTTAGTACCTCCACATTTCCATGTGAAATTTGATATTTTTTAATTTTAAAGAACAGATGTTTCACAGTCAAGTAATGTCTTGGTAGAAAGGATTAAGCTGCCTCGAAAGTAATTGAAAATTTTGGTGCATTCTAAACGGAGGGTTTAGTACAAGGGAGGAGCTTAAAATATAGAGAGAAGTAAAAAGAAAAGAGGGTAGAGGGTAGAGGGTAAAGAAAATTTTGTCTCTGGATTAAACATTAAGAGCATGTTTTCAATTGTGTTATCATTCATTAATGCAATGTTGTTGTTTTAAATTTTCAGATTGACGCGTGCATCTCAAGTGTATAATTTTCCAATCAACCTGTCAGAGGAAATCAATCCAGCAGCCATATTTTACGGCACAGTAGTACCAGTGGCTGTGTTCTGGGTTGTTAAGATGCTAATTGTCAATCCATTTTTAAAGATGGAAAAAGAAATGTAAGTGAAAAATGATGATGTTGGGTATTTCAAAGGCATAAAAATCATGCCAAAAATAACAAATTAAACATCTTCCATGTGACATTGAAGAGCGAGGTTTAAAGGAAATGTTTGCTGATCAGACAGAAAGCAATATTGTGATAATTATTGCTTTGGTGATTTATTGTATTACAGTGTCAATCATAGTTTTTGCAACAGGCGTTAGCTTAAAAAAGTGTATTCACAAGTACAGATCTTTGGACTCCTATTCACAATTCAAAAGAAAAGGCTATGAGAAGATTGATTCTGGGCAATGTTTCACCCTTGTAAGTAAAAAAATAGCAAATGGATTATCTCTGCACTGGCTTTCATGGTATCACCACTTGCAAACGAGACTTGACTGGCAGGCTACGCCCTAATTATCTTGTATATTTTAAGCAATAAAGCAAATTTTTAGGGTGTAGATGCGATACATTGCGTTTACCAATACAGTACTTATTAAAAATTTTCCTTAGTTAGTTGAATGTTGTTTTGTCTGAACTTTTTTTTTTCAGGGAGTCTGAAGCTAATCAAGCCAAATATGCCAAACAAATGGCTGAGAAGAAAAGAGATGCAGAGAACAGTGTAAGTCAGTAGCTTGTAAAGAATACATTGCTAAGCTTAGAATCTCAATGAGTAAAGGTAGTTAAAGTCTGCATATGAGCCAAGTGGCCCATCAGGCTGGTGCTTATCCGGTTTCTGTGGCATGAAGCAACTAGGAGTATTTCTACTCCTCACTGGAATGGGATACTAGTCGATCGCAGGGTTACATTAAATTCGCTGGTACCCATTTGTAAACCTAGGTGGGGAGAGGCACTGTGAGAGTAAAGTGTCTTGCCCAAGAACACAACACAATGATCCCAGCTGGGGCTTGTAGACAGACTATGGATTGGGCTGACCTTTTGTGAGTGGCTCCTAACACTGTGATACCCTCTACTGTGAGCTAAGAACAATGTTTGTGTTCTTGACTGGGATTATTGTTTGGCTGTTTTCAGATACGACTCATGCAAGAGACCTGCGAGAGAACACTAGAATACGAGACTGCCAGGCATGGTATGAAAGGAAGAGTTATTAGGCATTCATTCAACTTCACCTTTAAATTGTTTAATTAAATAGTTGTGTTTATCGCGACAGTAAACAGAGCTTTATTGTGGTTTGCAGGGTTAGTGGTAGTGAATGCTTGGTACGGACATTTGATATCCATGGGAGAAAGGTGAGTTGTGTTTGAGAAACAACTGACACACTGTAACCAATCGCAGATAAGATACTGTCTTCTCAGCCAATCAGCGACAGCAACTAAGTCATTCATGGCTTGACGCGCGCGAATTTTCCCGCGGTCTACACCGATAACTTGTTGTTTCAACCTACATTACTTGCAAAAAAAATCGGACATAAAAATTTCAGACGTTTAATTGTTGGACACTTTTTAGTTGTATGGCACTTCGCTGAAACATATCTAACGTAAATTTATGCCTACAAAACACATTTTACACTGAAACAACCTCTGTGAAAATGAAAGTTGTACTGCACCCTCTAGGTTTTACAGATGCACCGACAGGAAAATAAGAAAAATTCTTTTCAGCCGTTACGTCACTCAAGCAGTGTCTCAACTCCATAAAGGAAACTAGTGGCTTTGGAGCTATTTGAAGTTTTATACTGTACTGTAAATACTTCGGACGCTTAAAACTTTCGGACGGTTTAATTTTCAGACACTTATTTGCCCGAAATTAAAATCGTCCAAAGTTTGTTGCAACTAACCTAGTTTCTTTATGGTGTTTTTCTTTTTGTAGTTCAGAGGGCGTCCACCGAGGTCCCAGTAAAGTGATCGATGTTACTGTCCCTGTGCAGTGCCAAGTAAAGGACTCGCGTCTCTTTCTTACAGAGTCTCCCAAGGTAGGATCATGGGAGCGGGTTGGTGTCCTGTGCTGTACGGAAAATACAGACTTTTTTATCAGTGTACCTCAGTAACGTATATCCAGATATTTTACAATCATGTTGTCGTCCGTTTGTTGGTCACTTAGAACTCAAAACCTGGTAGATGAAAAGGGTGAAAGGCAATAACAGGTTTTTAGAAGTCGTGCGAAATTTTAGCCTGAATTTTAGCCTTATCGAGTTGGGAATGTTGTGTTGCTCGAGGTAACGGTTGAAATTCAGGCTCACGAAGTATATGCAAGCCTTTAATTTAGTAGATTTTTTCTCGGTTCTTTCTACCAAGAGAAGTTTCCTCGTCTCTGATTCAGTGCAGCTGAGGTATTTCCCAATGACGATATGAGTAATAAGTAATTAATGACGATTCGCCCGATTCTGATTCTGGCAGAATCAGTGTTGGTTTTCTCCACTCTGAATTATCTAAAATGCTTTTTTTTCCTTCCTTACAGAGTAATCTGAGTGGGTTTTACGATCCCTGCCCTGAAGAAGAAAAAATGCTGAGAATACGATATCTGTTCAGAGACGCAATGCACGAAGTTACATACGGGGATAAGGAATCTGTACGAATACCCAAACAATGTAAGCACTGCACGCTTTTTACGGCAAAGCGTGCCAGGTTTTAATCTTTATGTTGGTTTTCCCATTTCTTAGCCAATCAGAAACCACGTTATTCTGGGAGGCGGGGAATTAAATTAGTCACGTGATGGTGGTTCTTTGATTGGCGTCACAGAAGATTGGAAAACCGTCAAAAAGTTTCAGAAAGCTGTCTCCCCAAATATCCTCTTGATTCCACTCTCTTGTTCATCACTTGAAATTTTATCTATTAGAAAAATGGAAATGCATTTCTAATGAGCAAGAAGAGAGGAGAGTCCAAGGAAATGGTCGACGTAGAAAAATTTCCGCGTGGAAATTTTTATGTATTGTGGTTTTCGAAAATCCAAGATCGAACAAAACATGTCATAGAATACCAATACAGGTAACTTGACTTAAACACTGTGAGGATTACTGCGCCTTTCAATAACATTCGGGTTCTAAAATTCAAAGCTCAACCGACAAATGCGTTTTTCGCTACCGTCAATCAAATGTTCGGCGGCTCCTCCCAGCTTCCGACTACTGCCGTGCGCGCGGTAATCAAATCGTAGAGCACAGTTCAGACAACGAAACAGTGCTCGGCAGTAGTCGAAAGCTGGGAGGAGCCGCTGAACATTTGATTGACGGTTGCGAAAAACGCATTTGTCGGTTGAGCTTTGAATTTTAAAGTCCGTATGTTATTGAAAGGCGCAGTAAAGTTGCAAGCTTGTGGGACCGTATAGAAAATAAAATTTAAAAAGACAAGTAAAAGATAAGCCATGAACGGGGAAGTGATTTGCCTTAGTCAGTTTTGAGAAATTGTTTTCTTTCCGTCTTATTTTCTCGACATTTCTCAGGATTTTTTAATTGAAATGCAAGAGCGTAGTTTCTTTGTGAAAAGTAGCAGGATTTGTCGTTGGTCCAATTTAACGTTTGTTTTCTCCTTTTCAGCTCATAAAATTCGTTCGACTGAAGAGAATTTAACAGAGTAAACAACGCGTTATTTAAGACGTCCGTTTTACTGGAACAGAGCGAGGTACTACATCATCCAACTTCTATCAAGTCGAGGTGCTTGTGGTTTTATAATCAGTGAAAGATTTGGAAGACTTCACGCACCGGATGAAAAGCAGTTTGAGCTCCGTGAAATATATTGAAAAGACAACAGACTCCTATGTTGGCTTCATGTTTCGAACATTTGGTGTGTGTAAACCAAGAACATTGAAATATCAATTGAAACAAGCGAGAAGATGCGTAAAGGCCTACTTTATAGGCGATGTTGTCAAATGAATGATGCAAGGGCGATTTTAAGGATACAAACGAGGAAGGAGAAAAAGGCGAACGTTTTTTTATGATTAATAAAACTGGGATTAAAACATTGTGGCAAAACCTTTTCCTGTTTAATACATTTTTCTTTCCTTTTGTTAATGCCTGGGTGGCTCATGGTTAGTTTGCTAGACTCCAGATTGAGCGGTCCGGGTTCAAGCCCTGGCCGGGGACATTGTGTTGTGTTCTTCGGCAAGACACTACTCTCACACTGCCTCTCTCTGCCCAGGTGTATAAATTTGCATCCGAATTTAATGCTGGGGACAACGCTGCGATGGATTAGAGTCCCGTTCAGGGTAGCCTGCGTCGAAGACGGAAATTTAAACGCGGTTGGTAGCGTCTACGACACAGGCTAGTCCAGGGGGAGTAGAAGTATACCAAGTCGTTTCGTGATATGATAAGCTCGGGTCTGATCGATCACTTGGCTCGTAGCATACGTAGACTCTTTTTTCCTGCACTATTGCCCTCCGAATAGTAGCAAACCCGTTGATGACGTTGAACTACAGAGATTATTAGGGAGAGATTGTTAGTTCCTGTTTGCGTGCGAAAATTCGGACTCGAGCAAAAACCAATCAGAAACGCTACGTGGATGAGCGTAACCAGTGTGGAATGGGCCATCAGGTAGCTTGCAAAGGAGCCGGCGGAGGAGATATCATTAAAGTGAAATGACAATAGCATTTGAAATTAAAGACTGCCTGCATTAACCTCAGTTGCAAGCTACTTGTACTTCCTCGTACTTCAATTTGCCAAAAAAGGTAAATATGAAATTATTTGTTTTGAAATTAACCACGGTGTCTACACCTCTTCCGGGACCTACTCCATGAATGTTTCAGCTTATTAAACGGAGAGACCCTGGGCTCGAACATGTTCTTACATGAAATACCTTAAGGAAGTGCTTGTAATGGCGGATTATCATGGGGGTTGACTTACGTCCTTACGGAAAGCTGCCCGCCTTGGCAGTGTGGTGTTTCTTTGGGACGTGCTTTTATTCCTTTATAGCATATCAAATGTTTAATGAGAGAGGAAAGAAGAATCGGGTAAGTTTTCTTTTAATTTCTTTTTCTTTTTCTCAAAAGTTCATATTAGCTCACCAGATGCGCACGCGCTCAATGTTCTTCTAGGATACTCTCTCGCTGCATTCCAGAATTACAGCGAGATAGTATTCTAGAAGCAAATTGGACTATAAGCTTAAGCTTGCATGTATAAGCTTTTTTTAAGCTTTATATGTAACATGTAGATCCCAAATGGGTGTAAAATTGGTGGGTTTTGTATTCTCTGGGGTCATTTCTCTGCTACAGTGTACTAGCTTTTAGGATGAGCTGCTCTGCGAGATGTTTTTCTACATTATAGTTTTTTTATTTGAAGAGGAGAGGAGGAGGCTTATGTGTTTTGTGTGTATGGAACATATTTGTATTTTGGAGATGTTTTTAAACACCTCAAATGAACCTTTGTCTACACCTCCATATCTCCTTTTTGCCTCAATTACTTCCTGCATGGGAAATGGGCATTTTAACAGGAGTCCAATTAAATGCAAAATGGAAGATGATTACAAAACAATGGAGTGATTTCATGGGACTGGTAGGTCCTTTCTGAGTATGACTCAGGCAAGTGCAGCTTGAACCAGTGTGCATACTGTGAGACTCAAGGGTGCGACATAGGTTTAAAGGGATGCAGGATAAAAGTGAAAATGTAGGTGGGATGTGGGACTACACTAATTTAATGGCAGGATACTGGATAAGAATACTTTGGTGGGAGTGGGATTTGCTTAGTTTGACTGGCAGGATGTGGGTAGTTTTGAAAGTGACGATGTGATATGGGATGAAAAACAGAAAATCACACATTACAACGATCTGACCAGGCAAGATCAGGATTAACATTCTGAGGGAGGTGGGAGGGTGGGGTTGAGCCAAAAATAGTGGTGGGATTCATGATTAAAAAAGCCTGTGTTGGACCCTCAAACTAAGCTTATGACAAGAAAAGGAATAATATTATGGAAAATGTTAATACTTTCTGTTAGCATGTTTCTGGCAAGCATTATTACTTTATTTTTGTTTTGCTTTGGTAGAGACATATCCGTGCTATGCTTGGAGTTGAGGCTCCTGAACTTTCTGCGGAAGACGAGGAATGGCAGACCCTTATAAATGAAACCACCTATAGCAAAACAGAAAGCATAAAAAGAAACAGCAGATGACAATATGGAGTCTTGTCTTCCTCTCAATCATGTTGCAGGAGCCATTTAATCTATGAATGTGTATGACTGATAGCGGCAATGTTGAAAAAACTCTATTGTTGAAAGATTTTCTCAACTCTGCATCATACATTTTTAATGTCCAGCTTGAAAAAAAAATTGTTCAGCTAAAGCAAGATGCTTCTGTAAAGATAATAGTTTTCCTCATTCTCACAACCTATATTTTGAAAGTGGTTGTAAAAAGGTTGAGAGAAGTTAGGGATTCATCAGTCTCCAACAGGATGGTGACAGTATTAAACAATTTTCCCTCAGCCATTTCATTAAGAGGTGGTATCTCCAGTAACTTCAGGCTATGGGTTAGAAACAGGTCATTCTGAGAGAAACAAGGTATAGTGTTAAGGAATTTAACACAATTTCTCCCCCTCCCAGGGGGGGACTCCTATCTAAAAATCAGGCCTGCGTGTCAGACATTTTGAAAAGAACCTCCAAGAGTTACCAAGGTCCTGTTTTGTGGGCATGGCTTGAATTTTTTTTCACCCTAAGAGGAACCGATGAGACATTAAAAATCCATTGATTGTCAAATATCTCCTGTCATATTTTTTTGGCGCAATACCGTAAAAGGTACTGTCAAAGTTCCCACTGTGGACCTTTTGAGGCTGAACACCCTAAGAGTTAGCAAAACCACTTTTTAAACCTTTTTATATTGGAATTCCCCTTCCCCCGGTTTCTTCCCTTTTCTTGATCGTGTTTCACTTCCTTTTATGTTCTCGCAGTGTCTATGAAGGTAACAAACACTTAAATTACACAAGGGTTTTGTTTTTGAAGATGAAGATTTTTAATCAGTAGTGAACAAAAATAAACCTTGACTACAATTTTGCAATCTTCATTTTCATGTATCAAATATGGAGGAGAGTAATAATATTGTTGTTTTAGTGCAGTGTTGCTACTCATTAAAATAACTTTGTTTTCTTTGAAGTTTTTGTAGTATTGCAACAAATTCAGTGATTTTATGAAATATTAAATATGGCCTTTCATCAAGGCCAATGCAATCTGAGATTTAAATTAAAAAGGAATAAATTATTCTAATTTAAATAAATTAATTGCTTTGTGTGACATATTAAATGTTTTATAATAAACTATGACAAACAGGAGTCAGTGAAGTGCCAAGATATGTAATAAAAGTCAATAAAATACATCAAACTAATGTCTACCTGATATATACTACTGATAAATTATTTTGTCATCTCTACCTACTCAGTGAGAACATTTTACAGTTGCATGTTGATAATGATTGTTTACAATTTTCACAACTACCAACGATAATAACCATTTGACCAGGCTATGACTTTGCAATATTTTAGTACAGTTTAACTGCGTCAAATATGAAATTTATCTAAAAAGAGTATAAAAAGTGCCTTTAAACCTTGTCACAAAAGTAGTGAGGTTTGACATTTCATCTTTTTTCTTTTCAAAGTTATGTCTCCACTTTCTCAGTAAAAACTTTTTCTGAAGTGTGAGTTTGCTATTTGTTTAACTGTTAACGAGTGAAATGCATATAAATAAGTGATAAACAGACGTAGAACACAGGCAGATCTAGGGGGTACGAACCACCACTGAGACGAAGCCTTCTTCATATTCACTATTAAAATTTATTTACCTCACCAATCAGCTATGCCATTACTTAGTGGTGCACCCCCTCCTAAGAAAACTCCTGCATCCGTCCCTGTAGAAAGTGGCTTGAGTATAAACAGTATTTATTTATTGCTTAATTACTTAAGTTATCGCAAAAGCTGAAGAAAAGTTTAAAAAGTTTTGGTGCTAAGTCTGTATGTCATTCAAGATTACGAAATTTCAAATTCGTTGGATTCTTTAAGATGTCTAGAAAATTAGAAATTACATTTTATTATCCCGTGAGTTGTAGAGCGCTATTCAATTTTGTTGTTCGTTGAGCTCGGTGATTGGTAAAGAGAACATAGTCAACGCAGCGAGTGACCAATCAGAACGAAGTTCATATTCAGCCAATCAGGTAGAGTAAGCATGCCTTGACTCGCGCGAATTTTCCCGCGCTGTTCACCGGTCGCATGCCAGTTCAGTAGTTTTTCTTTCTTTGTCAAAATAGAACAACAATTGAAAAAGCGTTGTACTCTCTTAACAGTGCAATGATTTTGGTCGCCTTCCTTGCTTCCCTCTCGTTTTCGTCGTGTTTAATGAGTTCCACATCTCGGCGTATGGATTACTCTGCGGGTTTTGACTTCGTTGAAGGAACTTTCTTTTGATGGTAATTGTCACCTTTTTCCTCGCGCATCTTCGTAACATTTTCTCTGCCTCTAAAAACGTTGCGCCCACCAAACTTTCTCCGCTGAAATCAACGATTTCATCTCCATTCTGCAAAAATTCCTGTGCACCCCCGGTAGCTGGAACTTCTGCAATGAATATCGGGAGGTCTCCGTACGGAGAAAAAACTCCCCCTCCGATGGTAAATCCCCAATCACTGGCTGTGCTTTCGCGTTGTAACTCAACGGTGATAGTTTTCCTCTCAATATAATGCTTCCCCGTAAACTTCCGAGCTGAGCTCGAAGTTTGATACAGTGAAGAGTTGGATGCCGAAGTGGACACGATGCTTCGCCGAACGCGCGCCGAGGAACTTCGGCCAACGGTCGCTGGTCTCTGAGACGTGATCGAGTCCCAGGGAAGAGGGAGTCGTTGTCTGGTCGTAAAAGCAGGCCAAGTTGCCCTTACATCACAATGCTCGATGGTGCTTTGTCTTTTCAAGGTGCTCTGCCGGTTTCGCGAGCACCTCAGAGCTACCGTGGTGGAATGCAAAGTTGCTTTATCCTCGTGGATTTGTGGTAGGTCGAGAAATGGTTCACAGCGCGCGAAGCTCTTAAGTGACAGTGAATCTGAGGTCTTGCTCCATTCGGGGATAGCACCGTCTTGACATACTGCGTAGTCACTGGTTTCAGGATTAGTTGACAGAGTATGCAACTGGAGGGAAATATAGAGAACATGAATGTTAGTTTAATAACGTAATAACTACTTTCTCTGTCTCCGACCGAGTTAAAATTTAGAACTCGTAGAGTATCAGCCATGGAAAACCGTTTCGTTCTAGTTCAGTTGGACACAGTATAGTGAAGCCAAATGAAATAGGCTTGTCAAATTATAACCACCCTCCCCCCCTAAAAATTAGTGCTGAAAACCTCATATACCTAAATACCTAATTATTTAGTTTCTTTTCACAAAATTGTCAAATTATCTACTTTATCAATAAAATTCACCTCATTCCCCCTTGTGCTCTCCTGATTGCCTTTCTCTGTCCCAATGCTCACGCGACCAGTCAATTCATCCTCCGTTGGCCCGACGAAGGAAGTGACGCGCGAAACTCGCTTAACAGGTTTGACATACGGGCAAGCCTGCTTAGTGACGTCGATAACGGACGAGAGCGTCCTGGGGATGATACTCGAGCTGGCTGCTTCCTCGATAACGCTTCTTCTCTTCTTCGGTGACGCGATGTTGTTGTTCACCTTCTTGTCTTTTTTCTCGTGTTTCAAACGCTCCAAGATAGCGCGGTTCGCATCTTTTTTCCTCGCTACAACCAACGTCACGACTGCTGGCAGGGATCTGAAGATGGCCAAGGCTTCAGCGTGTGTTTTCCCGCCAAGAGCTTGGCCGTTAGCCTCCAGAAGTTCGTCTCCATTTCTGACGCGGCCGGATTTGGACGCGGAGGAATTGGGTAGGATGTCGTTGACGTAATGATTTTCCAATGGTGTGTCGGCTCCTCCCACCAAGACAATACCAAGGAAGCCATTCTGTGGCTTGATCAACTGTGCATGATAGAAGAAAAAAACAGGTTTACCTTTTTCTCACTACAGTAGTTATCATCGATAAAGATCATTCTTTGTGCGCGGGACAACTAAACTCTTAAAATTGCATGGCTCGACACCAATGCAAAACTTCAAAAAGGCCTTCAAATACGGGGGGTAGAGGGGGGGAGGCGGGCAGGCGGGAAGGGGCTGTGCGGGCACTCCCATATATTAGCTCTATGGGTATGTGCCGCTGTGAAGAGTGTGGTTTTCAGGCAGGTTAGTCTGGGATAGCGTACAGAAATCAGACAGTTTTGGTCTAGGATAGGGTACAATGTACCGGAAAAGTGGCCAGTGAATAAATAATTTAGTCCAGAACAGAGTTTACCCTGAATTATATATGCGTAGTTGGCGTATGTTGGACCACGATAGTGATAAAGTTTCTGTAAGGAAAATAGCCAGTCTGGGATAGGGTCGGGGTTTTTGGTGCCTAGTCTAGAATAGGGTTGCAAAATCAAGCTGATCGTGGTCTAGTAAAGGGTAAGGGTTTCAGTATACCTGCGATACACCCCTAACCAGTGAGAAGGGTTAGTTTTAAGTCAAACCAGTTTGCCAAACTGGTTCGCCCTAGACGATTCCAGCGTTCGTTTTATCGAAATTCTAAGCTATTTTCATAATGTTATCTCCGATTACCTTCGATTCAAGATAACGCGCAAAATCTCCGCCACAAATTGAGCACGTGAAGTCAGTTAATCGTTTCCCGCCGAGCCGTTACATTACCTCACGCGTCGATGCACTTCAGAATTAATTAGTACCACACGAACATACATTAGCATAATAATGCCAATATCCGACACGTGCTCCAATGATAAACAGGTGTTATGTAGAAACGGACCGGCGTGAACAATTGAGCACCGTGCTGAAAAGATTCTCTCACTTTGAAAAAGAAAAAGAAAAAAACAATTTATCCGTGGAGTACTACATTTATACTAAGATAGCGAACTCGATGATCTAGTTTCAGGACATTGATTTCGACGAGAATCAGTAGACGATTGAAGTTTACGTGAAAGGATATATCAGTTTCTATTACATGGTATTGATTCGATTCATGAGAAACCGTATTTGTACATTTCGTTATTTTAGTTAATTTAAACTCTGAAAGACTGAAAATATTAAAATCGTTAATTATTTTAGTTGAAATCTAAAAAAATCAAGGAGATTCAAAATGAACTTATTCCAAAGTACCCCAGATTTGTCATATCGTTATGTAGCAAGTGCAACAATACTTCTTCACTTGCTCTACGTACCTTTGAGAAGTAACATGTCATTGTGCCAGCGGGAGTGAAAGTGATTGAAAGAAACAGATGTTTTGTCCTTAGTAATCAAGAGATTAGGAAAATTAATGGATTTCACTTACAAATCGAACACGGCACGCGAACAAAAGGCATCATGTCGCGTGGCGTGAGATAATAAACAATTTATTTCCACGATACGGAGGGAATACTAGAAAGATATCGTTCAACGCAAAAAATATTGGGTTATTTTACTTTTGAATACAAAGTACAATGAAATCTTTCATTCAGTGAAGCCTGTAAGTGACAGTTTGTCAAAAAAAAAAATACTGGGTGTGTACTTTGTATAAAATTATTGTGAAAACATAAATACAAACTCATAATTAAATCTTAAAATTGTAGAATCTTGACTCGAGTAAGTTTAGCCATAATTCAAAAAGACGTAAACGAAACGCCTAGCTTTAAAATTTTCCTTTCACTGCAATTTTTCTTATCCAGGCTTTCGTGCTGTACTTGATTAGGAGGCTTTTAATTTGGTCTTCTTGATCGTGATTAAGTTTGTACCCCTGGGGAAATTTGTTCTTTTGTTGTTACAAAATCCAAGAAACAATTGAAAACACAAACGGTTTTTTTGGGAACCTTTGTTATCGGTGGTTGAAAAGTTCACGTTGACATTGATACAGCCCTGAAAAATAAGATGCCGCAGAGATGTGAAATAGCATAAATCACATTTCGGACATAAACTGAAAAGTGAAAGACCTCTTTTACTACTTTCAAGTAAAATTACTTTGTTCAAATTCTTGTTTCCACTTTCCCTAATGATTCTTTTATCTCTCAATGTTTCGTTCAGCATTTCCAACGAACTTTTTTTTAAAATTTACCAAACCTCCACTTGTAAAGTTATGACAGTTATTAATTAAAACAACTCCTGCCTTGAAGGGATCCACAGGTTGTATGCTTGTTTCATAACCTGAGCACAACATGTACCGCGCGTTTTTCGATGTTAGAAAATTGAGCTTGTTTACTGGCGGAAGTTTCGATCCCGGAAACAAAGACACTTAGGTGTAATCATATACAAATACTCCTCTTCGCTTTCAGACGGAAGTTTCTGTGCAGTTTTCGTTTGGGAGCGGTGAGACCAGGACGAAATCCTTTACATGAAAATCAAGTAGACGATCTTGAAGTTGCGTTACAATTGACTGATTTACGATCACTTGCTTTGTATATTTGTTCTCTAACTGCACACATTGCGCGGTATTTTAAACCGATCAATCTGCGATCAGACGGGATCAGCTCTCTCAAGTTGAAGGGAAATCTCTCGTTAAAAGGACTATTTTAAAACAAATTGAAGCGCCTACATAGCTATGGCTTGATAGAGCTTATTTTCCAAGAAGGAATTGAGCGCCAAAAATTTCCGCGTTCTTTAATAAGGCATGGCTTAGAAGTGAAAGTAAAATAGGAACGAACCTGTATTGAAAAAACTCCCTCCTCGTCTTCGTCTTCTCCACCCTGGTGGAAAACCTTGTTGTTTTGAGGTTGTTGTACTTCAGTGTTAATCTTCTTCTCTTCTTTATTTGACCAATAATTCTTCAACACCGCGCGCGGACTAAAACTCTCCAAGCGCGCTCTTTGCTTCATTCGTTCACGGTCAGTGATCGGCTGACTGCTAATTTCTCCCAAAATTTGTCTGCCTTTCCACGAATTACGCGCCATTCCTTTGCAGTCGATCGGCTCGCAAAGAACAGGGTAGATTTCGCTCGGGAAAGGAGTCTTGGTGTAAAAGTTTTCGTCGTTTCGCGACGTTTTACCTTTCAAAAAGTTGTACGCCTTTGACAAGAACGACATCGAGTTTGGCGCTCTCATATTCACTGGTGTATGAATTAATGTTTCAGTCAGTGCTTTCAGGAGTCTTTCCGCGCGCCTTCCAGCTTCATCGGGAAAATTTGCTGCTGATTATAACAATTTCTAGTTGCTGTGGTTGTCTGAAGGGATCAGCTCTCAAACTGCTCTTCGCGGTCTCCTCTATAAGCCTGCGTTTAAGTTCCACTACATCTGTTCCAACGAGCCTCGTGTTTTTGTCGTCAGCTCTTTGTTTTCCTGGACCCTGACAGCTCCGAATAATTAACAGTGCCTTATATGAATGAAAATGCTAATTGCGCGCAAAAACACCGGTCACGCCAGAAACCCGTTCCTAGACACACAATATTCATTCGTTCATTTTAATTCGTCCACGCAGCTCGATTGACTGTTCTACCCCTACACTAGCAACAGTGCTACCTCAACTCAAAACTGTTTCGTGCGCACAACGTTGTAGATTATAGATTCGATCACTAAGCAAAAGATGTTGTGCATTTACTAATAACGAATGTAAACATCGATTTTTGCTTTTCCTTTCAAACTTTCATCCGCGTTCCCAACACGTGCTCCTGTCGCGAACAAGAGCGCCACACTTCAACAATATACTAGCACGTGCATAACTTGAAATATTAAGTCTTGTGTTAAACTGTTTCGATCTTTTACAGCACGTGGTAGTCTTGTGCTAAATGTTTTTGCTCTTTCTGTCAATGTTCAACGATCAAAATTCACTTCTGTCGGAGAAAACATGAAAAATCAAATCTATAGACTAATTTTTATTTCTAAGAAAATCCATGGTTCTTTTCTTTTTTGCGACTCGGTAGGCTACACCCGTGTAGTTTCGACTGCAAGTTTCAATTGTCTTTGAAAAAGGCGCTACGTTTTCAAAGGGTTTTCAAGAAAGAAGCCGTTGATTATTAAACTTTTTTTGAAATGACAGGGTATAAGAAAAAATGTCAGGTTTCCTCATTGTGTGAATAACAGGCTTAAAGTTACAGCATTCAGTCCTCAGAGATCAAAGAAACAAGTTTGTTAAAGATCACTCTGACGAATTTTAAATTTCCTTCTTATCTATTTCATTCAAAATGTTGTAACAGTTCGAGAACCTGAAGTCTTTTACCGTAAAACGCTAGCCTTTTCGCTTTTTTCGCTGTTTATTTGCCAAACAGGTGCAAGTCTACAAGAACTTTTGACTACTCAAAAGTTTAATTAAAAACAGAACACGGGAGTATAGTGAACACACGCAAAAAAATCATAACAAGCCAGCAACACGATCTCGGTTTTACAAGCACTGTAATTATGTAATGGCTGTTTTCTGCCGAAAACGTATTGACCAGTACTCGAACAAAGAGACATACTGCGGCAAAATTGGGGCCAGATTGTTTTGCGCATTGGGTTTCCATGCATCTTGATTTCCCTCAAAAGGCCCCAGCACTTATTACAGGTAACTGGTTTGAAATTTGCTGCTACTCAGCACCTGCTCAGGGGGAGCGGGTGGGTGGGGTAAAGGGGTCTGTATTCACGCTCCGCACTTTTTTACGCTCGATTTTAGCTTCAGCCTCTTTAACTGCTAAACACAACATGTTCCACTTCCGCCGGGGTAGCGGCGGAGGGGGGGGGGGGGGGGGAGGGGGGAGACTTCATTTAAAAAAGGGGGGGGGTGGGGGGAAGGGTTGAAAGAAAACCAAAAGGGGGCC
>Ga0126339_10000708_pt1 | contig 19827 bp, 18 predicted proteins | sample OrbTmetagenome_2_FD_92532 | JGI IMG/M metagenome (GOLD analysis project Ga0126339, IMG submission 92532) | Coral microbial communities from Petempiche,Puerto Morelos, Mexico - Orbicella T R C metagenome | ecosystem: Host-associated > Invertebrates > Cnidaria > Coral | place: Petempiche,Puerto...
CACGCTTTCTTTTTCTAAATCTAATTTTTGTCCAGTCTTACATGTAAGATGACCTTCAGTTATGTGAACAGAAATCACCCTTCCAAGGTCCGTCACCTCACCCTCTGAATACTGCTAAAGTTTATAAGCTGTGCAAGATGTGTGAGACATATTTGATGTGTGGTGCTACACAGTGCAGTAAAGGTGCTGGAGCTGACTGATCATTCATGGTCACTAAGAGTGATTTGCAGCTAAATTCTCCACACCATATCCTTAGATAATCAACATACAGGCTATGAGAATCATGGAAATGATTAAATAAGGGACATTGTTTAATAATTATTGTTGTTTATCAATTTGTCCAAAGTTGTTCTATAGTAAGAATTGTATAGAGACTATGATAGGGACTTGCTATGTTTATGCTGGAACTTTGAGTAGTACATGTAAGCTAGAACAAAGCTCTGCTTGCAAGGCTTATGCAATGTTTGTTTTTCTTCCATCTGTGTAGGAAGAGGAACGACGTCTGCGAGATGAGCATATTGCGTACCAACAACAGCAGGCCAAGGTACAACGTGAGAGGCAGGAAGATATTTTAATGAGAGAAGCTAAAGCTCGGAAAGAAGTCATGAGGGTGATGAGGGAAAAACGCAAGCGTCTGCAGCAAAGAGAGGTAGGCTTGACAAAAACTGAATCACTTGTTTACTGTGAGATAACATTAGATAAGCCTACTGATAAGCCCTGTTAGTCAATATGATGGTAGATCTGAACTGGTCAGCTGTGAGTGTTAGCATTGTTAGTTTAAATTATTGCATGATGGTAATGTGAAAATTTACATTGTGGATTGAATGAGTGAAGTGAAGAGAAAGAAGTGTCTTGAACATTTTCACAACATACAATGTATATAAGACAAATGAATATTTTTTACCATGTACTTAGACATGCATGTAGCTTCAAACTTTCCATCTACAACTTTTTGCATTTTTTATAGCATTTTATCTGTGAGATTTTCCGTGGATTTTATATTCTACTTTTGTTGGAAATTCTTAGGATCTTATGATGCAGCAAGATCGACTGATACAGAACAGGATCCACCGAGCATTCCGCAGAGCAGAGGAACAGTTGCTGAAAGCACTGACAGCTAGGAAAGGGGAAGTGAAGGTAAGAGTGCTGAGTAATTGCCAGACAAAGAGAGCTCAATTTGTTTCAATTTCAAATTGAGTGGGGAAATAAATTTGTGGTAAGTTTAACTTGATTTAAGGCTTCCTCTACACTATGCCGGAGGAATTTGAAAATGGAGGTTTCACTGCGTAGACACATCAAAATTAAGGTTTTATGTCCACACTACGCTGGAAGAATTTTAAAATACAACAGTCAGCAGTCATTTTGGGTTTGTGTTTGAGGAAAACTCAGGGAAATCACATGATTATTGTGAAGCCCCCACTCGGGGTCAAGGAACTAAGCTTGGTTTTCGAAAAAGCTCCATTTTCAAAAGGTTTTTCATCCACACAAAAACGAATTGCCAACATTTTCAAATTCCTCTGGTTTGAAGAGCATTTCCAAATGCTCCGTTTTCATGATGAATTAGTTTGGATGGTAGGCTTAACTGTAGAAATAAAGCTGTGTTTTCAAATTTCTCTGGCATAGTGTGGACACTGCCTAAAACTGGATTTTATGGTTAATGTGAACTTGCCTTATTTTTCAAAGCCTTTGATTGACGTTAATGTTTTTCTCCAGGCAATGTATGGAGATTTGATGCTGGCTGATGGTCAATACGGTGGAAGCAAAGGACGTCGCTGGAAAGTAGATTGGAACAGAACGCCACAGCCAATCCAAATCAAGCTCAAGTGTCTACGAGGTGTCAAGGACAAGTTACCAGGTTGAAACACATTTCTGCTGCTGTCTAACATTGACTAATATCATTCAAAGTGACATCTGTATCTCCATGCACTTAAGATTAGAGGATTTTATTTATTTGTAACGCTTATAAGATTGACACTTAAAATACACTGTATAGCAATCTGGATGAAGTTTAGTTACAGTAAATTTACCTATGATATATATCTTAGGTTTCAGATAGATTGTAAATCTTTATGAGTTCATTAGCACATTAGATCCTTTGATAAATGACCCCACAAGCTTTGTACATGTAGCTTTGAAAACTATCGTTTTAAAATAAAGGTTGATTTTATTTCTCCTTATCTATACAGTTGAGCAGACAGGTCAGGAGAATTTAGCAGTGATCTCCAAAGAGAAATTCTCACTTTTGATATGTGAACAAATTCTCTCAACTAGTTCTATAACAGATGGTTACGAATTTGTTAGGAGAGTTTGTATGATATCACTCAGCAAGCTTCTCACCAGAAGGGTGTCTGATAGAAAGTTGGGAAGACAAAAATCTTTGTAAGACATTAACTTTTCAAGGCCTAGCTAAATGTCTCCAGCATTGATTTGGCTGCATCATGAGATAATTTTTGTTCTTCCTGTCTTTCTCCAGGTGGTCGTTACGTTCTTATGGTGTCTCTGTATGATCGTCTTGGCGGCCATGTTCTCAAATGGTCAAATCTAAAAGGTCAGCAGTGGGGTGGGGCGACATTGCCACTTCAACATGATGGAGAGTTCTTTAATATAGAAATCAAGGTGGGTCTGCTTAAAATGTAGTGTGTTTTAATAACATGTGACATGCTAGCAAAACCAGCAAGGAATTATGTGGCTTCCTCTCTAAATACTGTATCTTATTATTTACTGGATTGTTAATTTTTTTATCAATAATCACATTTCTTACTGCTCTCTGTTTCCAGATTGACCAAAGTGTGTTTACAGTATGTCCATCCAGGCCTGGTGTTCGCCCTGGCATGATCCTGGTCTTTGAGCTGTTTATCCTCAGGGGGAGTGTTACAGCCACAGACAGGGTGGTAGGGTGGGGATGTTTTCCCATTTGTGATGGAGAGTTCAACATTGTTGATGGAAAGTGAGTACATTTCAGTTCAAAGCCTTTGCTTGACGGGAAGTTTCATTTTATGACAAAACTGCATTTCCTACATTTACTTAACCAACTGTTTTAATATTGATTTCAGGTACAAAGCCCCTTTTCTTCGAGGAGACATGGATCCCACCATTGACAAACATGAGAAGATTGAGGAACTGATGGCTGATGATTTAGAAAACTGGTTGTGCAACCTGTACTTTGAAATTGTCAAACTTCCTCGGTAAGACACATAAAAACAGATTAACAGCTTGATTGTTTTCGAAGTGTTTAAACAACACTAGCAGAAAATTGACCGAGGGAAATTACTAAAATGTATTTATGCCATGAGAATTTATGGTTCGGATACAAAATTCAAAAAATAGAATTCAGGCTATAAAATGTTCAGGTAAATCACTTACGTGAAAACCTACTTCTTGGTGTTGAAAACCTGCGAAGAGAACTCTAAATGTGACTGCGGCGCTTAGTCATGTGACTTCTAGCGGTTTGCCATTTGAGGTTTCCACTGAAAACCTTGGAGCTAAATGTCACTATTGCCTCTATTAAACCTGACCTGAATCCCGCCCAGGGGATATACATTGTAGCAATACTCCTGGTTACTTCAACCTGAGGAAAGTAGACGTCTGCAAAAATGTTGCTAAGTGTTTAATGGCTTATTTAGCATGTTTTATTATATGGCTTGTGTTTGTAGCTACTATAATGCACACTCTGATTGGCTAATTCTAGGGCAACTTAATTATTCTTCTGTAATACCCACAGTTTGATTACAGTCCTGCAAAAATAAAGCAAAAAGCCATATAATGAACAACTTATTAATCTTGAACATTCAGTCTTTCTGGGAACATCTCAAACCTTTGCTTTGCCATCTTGACCTCGCTATTGCTTGGTCAATACGGCAAGGTCTTGCTTTAAAACCTCACTCTCAGTTATTAAGTAGTTAGTAAAACAGTGCTGTTATTTTTGTCTAGGTATATGGCGGGCCAGAAGGAGTATGAAGTTGAACTGCAGTTTACGTCAGGGATTCTCAGCTATCCATCACGTACAAACATTGACGAAGAGAACATTGATGGTGAGGAGCCCATCTTTGGTTCAAGGATGGATCTCAAGTCCCCATCTCCCTCCAGCAGCCGGCGTGGTAGTAGAATCAGTATGGTGGGGTGAGTATGTGAATATCTTCACCTTTACTCATTACTGTATTTCACTGTGCAATAATAATATTCTGCTGTCTAAAGATAATCAATTGGAAATTGATGACTGTTGGAGGCTTAGCGGACAAAGGGCACTCAGTCCTTGAGGCAGTTGCAGCAATGAATATTTAGTTACAAGCATTGTTTTAAACAAATAGATTCCATGTTGCATACATACATACATACATACATACATACATACATACATACACTTTATTTCAACTTGAATTATCGGAGTAGCTCTATTAACTAATATCTTTGAGAAAGAAAAAATACGTAAATCAATTAAATGTTACGGTGCATCTGTTCAGTAATGGATCACGGATGACATCAAAATGTGGTAAGAACATATTATGTCAGAGTGGCACACAAGCTGTTAAGTGAGTGTGTTGCTGATGTTGATATCACATTTTGATGTCTTCTATTACTGAATGGACACATTGCAACATGGAATCTTTCTGGTTTATGTAATAGGAACCAAAAAAAAGGTTAATGACATCATGTATGCATCTGTCCTCCACTAGATCATAAGTACATATGACAACCAATCAAAATGCAAGGATAATTTGACATATTATAAAAAATATTATATTGTGCTGTGCCAAAAGAAAACCACAGATCTCTCAGTTGACAGATTTCTATATTCTTGTACATATTCTGTCTGTATTGAGATTTTTCGTCGACTTGGATCATTTTCAGGTCTAGTTTCTTTGGAAGCACTGCTGCTATTGATACAGCTGTTGAAGAGAAAGAGGGCATGGGTTCTACTCACAATCTTCAGGTGGAGGTCCCAGATGTCAGAAGAACAGTGAGTGAGAATTTGGGTTCATAATATGTGATCTCTGTATGCCTGCCTTGAAGAATATTCTCTCGGTTTAATGGGATACAGGTCATTTTTGGGAAAAATTAATGAGATAGGGGATATTTTGAACACATATCTTGGGATATTGAGTAGGAAAATTGCTAATTTTTGAAATTGGAGTTAATGGGATGCGGGATGGTTAGGCCTTGTGACTGTGAGAATATTCTCTCTTTTATCTCTTAAAGTTTAAGTTATAGAGTTACTGTTACTGCTACTGTCTTAGGATCTTTAACAATGAAAGAGAACACCTGATTGTTTAAGGGGCAATGCCAGATATTTAAGTATCAGTTGACAAGAAAGAAGGCATATTTCTAGCAAGATGTTTGCCGTTAAATTGTTTCACATAATTATGTCATGCAAATGAGGGAAACTGAAATATGAAATGTTTGAGTTTTGTTAAATACTGCACTGAAAATATGAACTATGGATTGTTCAGGAAGAAATGGATTGTAAGGTGAAACAATTCAGTTGCCATTTTGTTCAAGTTTTTTCTTGTGTCTTGGAAAAAATTGCTCAGATCGCATAATGGTTTGTTCTCTGTCAGTACTTTAAGAGCATAATTTATGTATTAATTTTGTAATAGCAATTAAGCACTTAGTCAAATATTATGTACAGTTTTAATCCAAAGTTGCAACATTATTGCAGGGTTTCTCGTTATTTAGCTGTGATACATGTATCTGCCTCCTCCTTGTGCTTCTGTTTAAAAACGAGTCATTGTGCAAAACCTTTCTTGTGAAAAAAAGATTGATTTGCCTGAAAATGAACCTGTAGGCGGAACTCATTTTCTATTGGATAGTTCTGCACAAAGACTCGTTTTGACAGAGAGGTGTCAATGTCCTATTTTTCCCATTTTGCAAACCATATCCGTCCTAGCCATCGTTATTCATCCTCAATTTCTATTGAGTTCCTGTCATTTGTCTAGTACTGTTTGGGTTTCTTGTTATCTTGCTATGATTTCATCACTTTCTCATGGGGTTCCTGTGTTTGTCCAGAATTGTCCTACTCAGTCAAAACTTATTGGTTGCCCTGTTAGGAATGTTTCGTGTATCTCCTATTTGCTGGAAGAACTGTAGAAGTGTGGCGTGAAGTTAAATACCGATCGTTTTTTTTCCTTCGTCTTTTCAGTCTCTCACTGTTCCTGATCCAAACTTAAGACAGCGCCGCACTTCAAACGTGGACCTGCGCCGCGGGTCAGCAGTGTCCCAGAGACGGGCATCCCGTCCCGTTACCATGCACATGTCCCGCAAAGCGGTAGAGATCGACGCGTCAAGCGAAGGCAGTGGAACGGATTACTCGGATGATGAAGTTCTTATGTTGAAAAAAGATGACGGATTTAGGCCAGTTAAAGGCCAACCAGGAATGTACTACAAGGTGGGTGACAGTCTGTGCTATTTTTATGCTCGAACTCGGAACAACTTTCGGGAATACTCGTGAGTGTTAAAGCTATTCTTGATTGGACAGTGCGATTCGGAAACTCTTCGGTTCTTCGAAGAAAGATTTGCTATAACAAGCTGTGCTTTTCTGTCGGCCTACTCGTGACATGACAGAAGACTTCCAGAGGGTTTATTAGCTTAGTAACATTTAACTAGTAATTGCTGTCTTTCCGCCTGCCGTGGACACTGAGAATTTGAAGAATTACTCTAGACACGTCTTAATGTTGGTTTTCGCATTGCGTAGCCATGTAAAAACCGAGTTAATATGAGCGATGCATACGTCAAAGAAATCACGTCATAAATTGCTCTTGCAATAATGTACTCTGATTGGCTGAGAAGTTTGGAAAGCCAACATAAAGACGCCCGAAATCCAAACAAGGCACTTCGGAACAGTTTCGTTGCGTATGCAGTTTACAGCATGAGTTGTAATTGTCTTAGTGCTCAAAATTTTTTTTTTCATTCCAGAAACATTTGAACAATCCAGTGGACGTTCACGCCAAGAAAATGTTTACCATGCTACCAAAGACACCTCTGATGACACGAAAGAAAAAGAGAAAGAAGTTAACACACTTGGAAGAACTAGAAGAGCACACATTTACTGTACAGTGAGTATCTGTCGGTTGGCGGGAAAACCTGGCGCTGGCTGCCTGTTTCTGTGCAGCCGCCAAAAAAGGCGGGAAAAGGTTTTGGCAAATGTGTACAAACGCGGGAGCAGGACTAATTTGCTAATCAGCCAATCAGCTTTCCCTAGGGCGGGAAAATGACTGACTTTGTTAGTCGCTTTACTTTCGACAAAAGGCGGGAAATTTTCCTCGCTTTAAGTGTTGTGCGGTTGTTGTAAAACAGATAAAAGGCGCGAAATTTTTGAGAGTGACAGCATAGTAGGAACGTCACTATTTTTTGAGTCGAAAATCCAAAATAAAAAGTCTTATGTACTCGTTGTTTGAATTTGGCCTTATTTTTCGTTTTCTTGTTCTTAACTATAGGCCTCCTTGGTCTAATAAGGGGCACATTCCTCACTATGGCCGAGAGAAGATGCAATATGTGGGCCGTCAACTGATGGCTGAGCTGGGTCTCTCTCAGTGGCGCTCCCGTGAGTTTTGGGCCATGTTACTGCTTATTGCCTTCACCTGGTGGATTCGTCTGTACACTCATTATGGCGGACAGTGGATTTTCCTTCAAGCTCTGCAAGTTCCCGTCAGCAAGTAAGTCCAAATGCTTGTTGGTAGTAAAAAAGTTCGATTAGTTATACAAGCTGTCGGTCTGTCGGTCTTCCTATGCGCCCGGACGGCTTTTTTTTGCCGCCCACGGCCGTTGGGGCGTGATGGCGATCATTTTACATTCTGCACTCTCATTGGCCGATTCGAAACACGGCCACGCACAATGAGTAGACTGTCTTACAGTTCTTCTTCTTATTGCAAGTATCTTATTGGCAATCTTGAGATGTAATTTCTGACGGCACGATGGAGAGGCGCGCGGGGTTTCATGGGTCGGTTAGGGGCAATTTAGGCTTTTGGCGGGAGATTTAGCTCATTCAAGGTCAGTAAGCCTTCCTCCACTTTTTTTTTCTAGCTTTTGTTATAACAGCTTGTCGTCAAATTGTGAAATGTTCTACATGTAGTTTATCGATTTTGTACCCTTTCCTTGGGGTCTTGCGCTGATGCATTAGATGAGGAATACGTTTCCACATATTTTTTGGCCACATATAAAGGGATTTTTTTAGTGGTTTTTCGTATCTGGCGTAGCACAGGTTCTTATTGTCAAAACCAATAGTTGTAAGGGTAAGGGCAAGGGTACAGATTATCTTATAAGACGGAATACATCTGCATCAGGTGACTGACTGACTGAGGCATCCTCAATAAACTATTCACATCGAATGTCTCGTGTTGTGTAGTCAGAATTTGTATTTTATGTCACGACAGTGTCATGATGTTCGGAGAGCTTATGATAACTGACACACCTTACAGTATATGTTTGCTCTTGCTTACTAGTTCTAAAACAATCTCTGTCTTTGTTTACACTAGGTATGAATTCCAAGCCTACACGGTGAATCTGAACTATCAAAGCACGCTTTTGAACACAGTAGAAGAGATCAGTATGGTAGTTATAGGACCGTTCTTCAACATCGTCCTGTTCTGTTTGCTGGTGATCTTCTCCTGGGCTATTCAGAGGCTTTTTGGGACTTCTCCAAACATCTTCTCTCGTTTTATTATGGCGTATGGCATCAATGTATTGCTTGATCCTATTTGGATTCTGATCGTTGATTCTGCACTCATGAGGTCAGTATATAGGAGGATCTTTGTTTACAATATTCGCCTCAGAAGCATAGGCGATACAGTTTCTGATGGAGCTATAAAAACATTAATTCTTAATATTGAAAGGATACAGCACGATTAACTGTCCTAAGGAATCTGAACCCGATGTATTGAATACTTTTCGTGCGACGCGGGTTTAAAACTGTAAGTTTTACGAAGAATGTATGAGCTCACTGGCGCTTTTGCCACCCAGAAATTTTGCACTTCTTGGAAGCTAGTTTCTCCTCGAGTATTACACCCAGAGAGCCAAAATTTACACCAAATACTTAATTTCACAAGCTCTTTAAATGTTTGTAGCGCAAAGTCGACTGTTAATGAGGAAAATTGTAATCGAGAGAGAAGAATCTAATTTTTTTAATCGTTCAAAACATAAACAACAAGACAGGTTCATGACACTTCGAAAACGCAAAGAAGCGGCCGCCATTCTTTTGACAACCGCACACTGCTAGGCTACTCACTATCTACGATTGGTATAAATCTACTAGCGTTCTATCACGAATGCCGTTCTCTGATCGGCTACGCTACTCACTATCTGTGATAGATAGTGAGTAGCGTAACAGTGGGCCCTTGTTAACAAAATGACGTCCGCTTCTTGGCGTTTTCGAAGTGTCTGGGAAGAGGATTTAGATAAAGGTTTGAACGACTACTAGATTTATACTAAAACAATTAGATTCTTCGCTCTCGATTTCTATGCGTGATAGAAATCTCGAGCTCATAATCCAATTGTTTAATAGATAGCAAGGAGCGTAGCCAACAATGGAACGGCATTCGTGATAGAACGCCGCTAGTAGTCTAAACTGAACGAGTTTAGAATCGACAAAATGTGGTCAATTTAGTTTTTGAAGAAAATCTCAGCTCCAGGTAGTCACTGAAATCATGTCGCTAGGTTAAAACCGTCCTAATTTAGAGCTAAATTCTCCATAGATTATGGCTGTAAATTTTTATAAAACAGTAAGGAGAATTTGCATGTGTTGTAGGTTTCTGAACGTGGGAGGCGACGTCCCTATAGGAGACGCCTTCAAACTCTATTGGCATTTCTTCCGGTTTGACGGTAATGGCGCCGTGGGAATCGTTCTGACAATCTTCCTGTATGTCGTGACTCTCTTCACTGCTTCATCTGTACTCTACATGTACTTCCTGCGTCTGCACAACAATGGCCGACTGATGGACGTGTATCACCGCCTTCATGCAAGGGAAGATGAGTTCTTCATTCCGTACGACCTGGAAATTTCCAACGTGGAGCTGAGTTATGTGGCCAAAAAGGCTGAACAATGGCGAGGAGAAGAGGGGGAAAGAAGGAAAGTTGCTGTTTATGATTACATTTGGGAAGAAGAGCAGGTTTGTGTCTTGCTTGACCTGTTTAGCTTGAGGTAACAGATACATAGTATTTTTGCGTCATCCAAGAGAGGTCTGAACCCGAAAATTCCATATTGATGACGTAGCCCTAGACGGTTCTGTGATTGGTTGTAAATTGGTTTTGAATTTTCGCGCGCAAATAATAACCTATCAGAAACGTTACACGGGTCTCTGTAGTTTTACGTCATCAAACTTAACTCTCGTACATGAAACCATCAGAAATAGCAATTTGTTGTCGCTTGAACAAAACTACTTTGTAGTTTTTGTGTTCCTTGTGGGCTGTTAATTATTTAACAGTCTTGAACTTTCCATTTTGATTTTTCCGATGACCAGACACGTTCCGTGGTGGGAACATGGGAGTTTGAGACCGGCTAAGTCTTAACTGTCTCCAGAAATTACAAAGTTTATTCATTTTCTCGGGGCTTCACTGATAAACCATTGCTTTAGCACGTTTCTGCTTCCTTGGAACACTGTGCTTTAAGTAGTGTTAAATAACTGATGTCTCTCATGGACTGATGTCAGTGTCATGTGTTGATAACACGCCATGTTATCATCTCAATGTATCCTTTGACATGGTCTGACCCAGTTCTTTGCGTGATAGATTGACGAGTCTGATATGGGAGCCTCAGACCGAAAGAAGACTGGGCACCGTGAGATCACGAGTCACGTGTCTATACACACGATTCACTTGGATGGATTGAGAGAGCTCTATAGGCACTTCCTTAGGCTTCCTGACGGCGCTATTGTCGAGGTATGGAAATGTTTCTTTGTTGTTAACCTGTCTCTGTCTTTTGCCCTTGTACTATAAGAAATGAATAAAGGCACGCTGGCTGACTGATTGACTGACTGACTGTCTGACCAACTGACCCACTGACCGACTGACTAACCGACAGATTGACCGATCGACTGACTCACTGACCAGCTGACTGACTGGCTGACCAACCGACTGACTGACTGACTGACTGACTGACTGACGAACTCATGACTGACTGTCTGATGGGCTGACTGATGGACTGACAGACTGACGGATGACTGATTGACTGACTGACTGACTGACGAACTCATGACTGACTGACAGACTGTCTGACAGACTGACTGATGGACTGACGGATGGACTGACGGATGACTGATTGACTGATAAATGACTGTCTGTCTGTTTGTCTGACAGACAGACAGACAGACAGACACAGTCAGACAGATGACTGCTTCCCCTGCAGATCGATCGACTGACTGATGAATTCATTGATCAGTAGATAGATTCGACTTGGCATGAAGTTATGGATTCCACTACGAAGCTTAAGATGTTAGGGTGTGTTCCTTTGGGGTGATCTGGATCAGGATCAGTGATCCAAGGTCACTTGGATCATGGTGCATCAAAGGAACCGATGAATCTGTGACCAGAGTGGATTCGTCGGTTCCTTTGATGCGCCATGATCCGAGTGATCTTGGATGACTGATCCGGATCCGGATCACCCCAAAGGAACGCACCCTTAATCGACGTATCATATTCTCCTCTTCTTCCCTTATTAGGTATTTGGTGAAATGGGCGTGGCCGGCATGGATGAGAGCATCAAGCAAGCGCTTATTAAAGGAACCACGTACCAGTCCATGGACAGTGCAAGAGGCTCACGGGCGAGTCTAAGAGCGAGGTCCCGGGCCGGGTCAGGAATCAGCGAGTCATCTCTTCGGAGACCTTCAGTGATGTTAGAAGTTCCCAAGACTGCGCGATCTCCTTCGCCCGTGTAGGACTGGGTGGACGCGACAAGGCAAAAGTATGTTAGATGCTGTAAAGAAGTTAGCATATTACTGTACCGCAAACTGCCGCTTATAAGCCCTGGGACTATGCAACTTCGTTACGGTTTTTAGATGGGCTTATAAACGGAGGAGCTTATATCCGTGGGGGGCTTAAAACCGAAATATAAAAACTGTTTCTAAACGAGCTATAACTGCACATGTTGATCGAAATAGGTGTTTCATTTACTGGTAACTAAGCTTTAAAACATGATAATAAAACAAATTCAAAGAAGGAAAGCTAGAGGGGCGTTTATAACCGGTGGTAGTTTTTGGTTTACAAGTACATGGGCCCATAACCGGGGGGACTTTTCAGCGGCAGTTTACGGTAACTGTATTACTATGTGCTGTCTCTAAAAAAGTTTATTTTTGTATCGGAAACGAAAAGGACAAATGGAAAGACACCAAACTCTTAGGCGTCACAAGAGATTCATTAACAAGTACAACAACAAATGATAAAAGGCAAACGCTATACTTTAATGTCGTTGTCAAGCAGACAAATATCAGGATCAAGAAAATCATCGAAAACGAGATATTATCTTGATAAGCTACCAGATTCTCCAAACTAACATTAAGGAAAATGTAGGTACATTTGCTAGAGGAATTTAATATTTCGACTTTTGACAGCAATTCAATCAATTTGCAGTGTAAGTTGGACACGCTATTTCAACATATTTCAATCTAATCATAGTTAACAGAGAGAAATGGTTAAGAAGCCCGGTAAACATCAAGAAAAGCAAACAAAGAGCCTAAGATTTATGTTGGAGGGTCCTTGACCCTGCACATTTTTTGTTTTATGCTCATTGACTATGCACGAATTACATAATCGCAATGCTTCTATTGGTTAGTTGTATGAGCACACATAACCACCTATATTATTTTGCCAGGTTTTGTGCAGGATCAACTCCCAAAATAACCAACAAAAACATAGAACAAAGAACTTTACCAGGTTTCGTAACCATTTCCCTCTATTAACTATGCTCTAAGCTTGTGTTTCCATATTAAGCGCTTTTAGATCACTGCAATCAAAAGAAGTTATTGTTAATCCAGATTGACCATCGCTAGCGCGTGATGGCTTGACGAGTCTTTGATCGATAGAAGTTTCGATGCTTCTCAGTTTCTTCAAAGCATTTTCTAGCCTAGCCTCAACCTTTAAATTCACCCAACTGTTTCCATATATTTTCTTAGACATCTCTTGAGAGAATTTACGCTTTAATGAAACGTTTTAATGCACGATCTTCCAATCGAAGAAGACGAAAGAGAGTGACTTATCTTTTGTCCTGTTCTTCATGAAAGCCACGCGCAGAGCGAGTCGTTCGCGCGCGCAAGACGCGCGTTTTCGTTTAGATAGACTGTGATCGTGAAAGATGATTGCAGTTCCAAAACTATTTTTTTAACATGTGTAGATTTAGCTCTGAAATTTTTTTACTACTAGCTAAGCGTTTTACTTTAAAATAGCTTGGAAAATGATTTAAGTTATTTTCACTCTTGCCGGCCAGGGATCCTTGTAAATAAGTTTTCGCATATCCTTGTTTGAGAGTATTTAATGTTATTTACGTTTACAAGGCCTTTGTAAAGTATTTATTTTTAGCATCGTTATTTACTTTGAAAGTTGTTTCTGTTTCTCTTTATAAAGAAATGGGTTCATATGTAAGTGAATCTTTCGGCAGATACCCAAACACTTTCCTTTTTTCTTTTTAAAGATATAAAGCTAGTAATTTTAGACCTACTTCAAGCAAACAATTCAAAGCAGAACATATAACTGATGGAATACCCGAGAACATATGTAGCCGCTCATTGCAAAGCGTGGGAAAACACACGGGACTGAAAACATGTAACCTTGGTAACTAGTCTTAACCGATACAAATCTCGTGTGAGCTCAGCACGATTGATTCTCATTTTGCCATCTGATTGGCTGAAAATACAGCAGCTTCAATCGGATAGGTTAAAACAGAACTTTGCGCTTAGCAAACACCAATAACCTTAGTTTCTTAGGGTTTTATTGTAAATAGTTATTTTTATGTATGAAAAATTATTACTAGTTAGTAAGAGTAGGATTTTGTTAAATTAAAAAAACGCAACATTCGTTACTGTACTGTTAATTAGATTTGATTTTTTTAATATTTGATTTCGTAATTTTCTACAATAAATATTGCAAAACAAATCTGGTAATTTTCGTCATGAGTTTTTGTTAACGTTCTGAAAAAACCGGCATCATAAATGACCCCAGAATAAGTGCCTAAGAGTAAGCCTCTTCACAGATGAGAGCTTAAAACCAAGAAGTGGGTACAACTATAAGAAGAGAGAAACGCTTGTGGACAGTCTAGGAAAGACCCACCAAGGTGCAAACTTCATTGGCAAGCTCAAATCAGAGTAGAACCTTGTGATTTGGCTCTAGCATGTGATCGGCATTGAACTATGAATCAAGTTGAACTGTTATGTTAAATTTTTTTTTCCAAAGGACGTTAGTTTATTTTTAGAAGGATCGATCGTTGTTCCCCATATGAACTTTGAAATACGGCGTTAATATCAGCCCAGATTACCACTCCCTTCGAGGAGCCGATAAAAATTGCCACTATAATATTTTTGTGACAGGATTTCCACATCTAAGGTGACCTTAGGCTATTTTTGTTTGATTTGCGAACAAGGGCTGAATATTAATTCTTCCAGGCAAGAGGTATTAAAAGATCGGCGCCATTAAACTTGGCTCGGAGAGTGTCCTTGTTTGACCTTCCGATTTCAGCGACATTGAATCGACCACATCACGGGATGTGAGTATTTCCTTATCATTTGACCATTATTGGGTTTTACAAATGTCATCTGAAAATTTCAGTCATTTGATTAGCGTACTTTAGAATTGCCCTTGAATGCCCTTTCGATAAACTCACGGATGGCCTGGAAGCGAGAAATTCTAAACCAATCAGATTGGCTTAGTTCGCGTGAATATTTATACGGATCGTTTCCTTTCTGGAACGCACACACCGTGAATCGAACTCAACATCGGACAGATTTTGCTCTACTTCTGAAAGCGTTTTCGCTCCATAATGACGTATCTAATTGTCGAAATTTTCACTGTTATAGCGTTCGTCCTCTGGCAATATCTGAAGTCGTTTGTTCAGTTTTTTTTCCCTCCTCCACGGAAGGACATCAATGGAGAAATCATTTTTCTGACGGGCGCGGGAAGCGGTCTTGGTCGCATGTTAGCCTTCAAATTTGCCAAGCTTGGAGCCACAGTGATCTGCGTCGACATAAATCAAACTGCTAACGAAGCTACGGTGGAAGAAATCAAATCTCTTGGCTTCCAGGCTCGGGGTTATAAGTGTGACTGTAGCAGCCGAGATGACATTTATCGAGTGGCCGAACTTGTAAAGAACGAAGTCGGCGAAGTCACAATTTTGATCAATAACGCAGGGATCGTCAGCGGCAAAAAATTCATGGAAACAGAAGATTGGAAGATTCAGAAGACCTTTGAGGTTAACACGATGGCACACTTTTGGGTGAGGTTACATTAATGTTGTGTACGTAAGAGTAAAATATATTGTGTGAACACCAGCGCACAAGGCCTGTATGAACGTGTGTTTACACACATTGCGCTGTTGTCGAACTGAAACGAACACGTCAAAGGTCATGTTTTCTAAGATTTCTTTTCTTTTTCTTTATCGCGTTTGATTTTGTCAGGTATTTCATTCAAATCACTTTGTAGCTTCATTTGTTGCTTCGTTTCATCGGTAAGGCTCAAATGAACGCTTTTTTGGCATGTTCTGCTCATCTCGGTCAAGGTCCAAATTCAAGTGGTATGGTGGGGAGAGGGGTGGGGTGTGGATGTATTCCTCCCTCTCTTGTGGTTAATAATCAGGAAACCAAAATGGGCAATGTATTGTTCCAGATTGTTCAAGGGAGGTTCTTCTTTTGAATTTCCAACCCCTCGGCAAAATTCCAGTTCAGCTACACATGATCATACTTTCCAAATTATTCCCAAATTGGCCAGACAGGCAAGACTTGTTTAATCTCTAAAGTTTTTGCTAGTGTTATGGAACAGGTTCTCCAATTCAAGTGACAATTATTTGAAATTTTTTTGTTTAGTTTGTGAAACAACGAAAAAGGTGAAATTTGACTAGATGTTCATTTGAAGGGAACTCTCCATCATTGCAGCACAATTTGCACAAATTATTCAAGTTGGCTAGGGCATTCAGTGCCAAGTTTTAGTGTGTTTTATATTTCCCATATTAAGTGAAATAATACCAACTCTGTGCCAACGAAAGATCATGGTTTATCGGCAATTTGTTTTTACAACTGACGGTATATTTAACAAATTGACACTAGTTTTGTATGCATCTGTCTAAGATTTGATAATAAATTTTGTCATAACATTAATGTCAAAGCAGCTGTGGATACAAGGTACATACATGTAGCCAAGTGCATCCACAAACTTCTTTGACAATGTTATAACAAAATTTATCATCAAGAGTAGGACAGAGGCTTATTTGAGAGCTAGTGTCAATTTGTTTTTTTTTTTTTTACAGTAACAGAAAGCCAAAACAATCAAGGGTAGACCTCTGATAAGAGAAATCACTGGAACAAAACGTGAGAGAACCTGAATTTCATGTAGCCAAAATGATCTCAAGTCATGAAGTCATGAGAAATGAAGTCATGATGTCATAAACTACAAACTAAATTACAGCTGTACATACAAATACTACTGAAAAACTAAACTGCAGAAATGGAATTTCTGTAATTTATTAACCTCTATTCCATTCAGAAATTCTTGAAAACCAGCTGTATTACTGCCAAGTTCAGTTAACTTGTGTCAGATCTTTAGTTAGCACTTCTGTATTTTGAACAAGCTTTAAGCCTATAGATAAAGAGTCTAAATATATGATTGATTTTATTGATTGACCAGTACTTTGAACACAGACAGAAAATTAGAATCTGTTCATAGAGATTGACGTCAAACTTTGACTTAAATACATGTTTTTCACCATACAGTTGAATCTAATCTAAAATTTTATAAGTTATCTTAAACAATTTTGTTCTCTCTTTGAGGAAACTCATTTACATGTAAGTAGTTGCTCATGTCAGGAACTGACAATGCTAAACATGCTATAAAACATATGGCAAAATTTTCCAGATCCACATGATGGCATGATCTATATGTGTCTGCTCTTATTTTAGTCAATTAAGGCAGGGGTTTCATTCACATTTTCAGCAGGAGCAGGCCGACTCGAAAAAAAAAAAAATTGAATTCCAGCTTGCTCTTGGGACAAGTAGCTCTAAAATTTTGGTGCCCTGGGCAAGTCTTAGTTTGCTCTTTTAATGATTTAGTTGGCACATGACTTGCCTGATCCCTTGCCTAATGGGCAAGTCAGAGTGAAAAGTTATTTGTCTAGAGGGAGAATCTACCTCTCCCGGATTAGCCGAGGGCACTTTTTTCAAGCCCTGATCGTGCAACTGATTTTTGCAAGCTGGCGAAGGTTTTTGAAGTGAACTTCTTGCAACAAAAACCTTCCTCTAGATGGTCAAACCAGACAGGCAAAATCATCCTCACAGCCAGTCAAGTTGCCTGCCCAGTGCTCAGCTCTTAATAAAACCCCTGATAAGTGTGCAAGAAATTGAACAATTTACATTAACATAAGTTTTGTCTTTTTACCCTTACAACAGACTACAAAAGCCTTTTTACCATCCATGCTGGAGAAAAACCATGGTCATGTTGTGACAATAGCATCATCTGCTGGCCTGTTTGGAGTGTGTGGTTTGTGTGATTACTCCGCGTCGAAATTTGGAGCAGTCGGCTTTGATGAATCTCTGATGATGGAGCTTAATGCAATGAAGAAGACTGGTGTCCATACCACTGTCGTCTGCCCATTCTTCATTAACACAGGAATGTTTGATGGAGTTAAAACAAGGTAAATCCAATAATTATTACAGTAGAACCTCTCTGTGACGGCCACCTTGGGGTCAGTGAAAAGTGACCATTGTATAGAGGTGGCCATTATGGGGAGGTAGGGGTGTAATATGACACCTTTTTTTGGTGGTGCAACATTTGTAAAAAATGCCTCTTGTAGCATGTAAACAAGTAATGCAATCAAGATGTATCATTAACAGAAACAGCAACCAACAATGTGCAGCACCGATCAAGTTTTATTACCTTTTCCAATTAAAAGGGGGGTTTTGTATTCAGGGTTGGTCAGTCATTGATTAACTGGCCATTGTAGAGGTTATTTAGGCAGTTGGGACCCACTTTAGTGGCTGTTGCCATTACCGTTGTAGAGAGCTGCCCATTGTTGAAAGGTTGAAATAAGAGTGCGTGTATGAACCGCCTACTGGGACAAAAAAGTGGCCATTGTTTGGAGGTGGTCATTTTGTGAGGTGGCTGTTAGTGGGGGTTCTACTGTAATTAACAAATGAAATTCAAGGCCTGCCACGGGTCAGGAAACGTTCTTCAAGGTCAGGGAAATCATCATTGTCCCGGCCCTCGAACACCTCAGGGAGGGTGTGTGAGGCTGTTTGGTGAATGGTGAGAGTTCAGACTAAAAGCAGTCCCCCTGTCCTCTAGGTTATGAGGTTGGGCTGTAGGCTAATCACTTACTCCCCTAAAAAATTCATGATTAAGGTCAGGGAGAAGTCGGAGAATTTTCATTGATTCAGTAGATGTCAGGGATAATTCCAAAAAATGTAAAAAAAAAATGATTGGAAATGTAATAGCACAGGGATGGATTTTAGTGGTGACATATGAAAACGGTGGTGAAAAATAACAAAAGGTCAGGATTTGGAGAACCAAAGACGACACTCTCCACCACCCAAGGGTTCCAAGGGATACCTCCAAGGGTGGGAAGTGCTGCGGCTGTTCTTTAATCTTATGTGTACATGTGTACCAGTCTTTTCTATCCCATTTTGCTGATAAATTTTGTTTCACATCACTGGTACTAAACTGTGGCTCACCATATCTTGTAAATAAAAAAGACATAATAATTTTGTTCCCAGTTCTTGACTGGAACCCCTTACACCTGTAAAACCATCTTGTGCATGGCCAGAAATGACACATGCCTTGATTTTGTTAGGGATTTCTGCTCTCTATGGCCTTCAAATGGAAGTTCTGTCTCTAATGATTTATATAGGGGGCTAATTAATTCATTAACTGTAAAACACTTTTAATGCTTTGATAGGTTCCCATTACTTCTTCCAATTCTGGATCCTGATTGGGCCACAGATAAGATGGTTAACGCTATTTTGCGTAATCAAACCATCTTGTACCTTCCAAGAATACTGACCCTCTTCCTTTGGATTAAAAGGTGAGTGATGTGGAAAATAAAATGAAATAAGATTAAGTAAATAGAATTTGCAGTGGCAATTTCCACAGAGAAAGATGTCCTTTGTTTCAAGTTCAAGTGTGAACTAGAATTTGGAAGTGTTGGTTTTGTTGGAGGGAAAAAAATTGGGGGACCCAGAGCAAAACTCTCAGAGTAAGGCAAGAACTAACAACAAACACAACCCACTTTTGATGCTGCAGAGTCCAGGATTTGAGTCCAGGCAGCATTGGTGGGAGGTACCCAATCGTTATCACCTCTACCCGATCCCTGCTCTCTATGACCAAATCACTTACTTGCAGCCTAGTTTCAGAGACATAAAAATGATTTTTAGCTTATTAGGGGTCGCAAATGATCCTTAATGAAATATGCTTCCCAAAATAAGTAATAATTCACCAAGTTTGCTGCACCTTTCAATAACATGCAGACTCTAAAATTCAAAGCTCAACTGACGAATGCGTTTTTCACTACTATCAATCAAACTAGAATAAATTGTACAGGTCAAGACTAAATTCAACAGGTGACAGCATTGGTAAAATTGTTTAATAAATCTTCTGAAACTAAAATTTTCATACTTTCCCACCACCCCCCCCACACAACACACAACAAATACCACA
>Ga0126339_10000709_pt1 | contig 19803 bp, 13 predicted proteins | sample OrbTmetagenome_2_FD_92532 | JGI IMG/M metagenome (GOLD analysis project Ga0126339, IMG submission 92532) | Coral microbial communities from Petempiche,Puerto Morelos, Mexico - Orbicella T R C metagenome | ecosystem: Host-associated > Invertebrates > Cnidaria > Coral | place: Petempiche,Puerto...
AAGTGCATAAACATACATTTTTTTTTTTTTTTTTTGTTTTTTTATATTGTTTTTTTTTTTTTTTTTTTTTTTTTTTTTTGTATCATTGTAGATATTTAGAGTGTTTATACCTCGTTCGGGGAACAAGCGCAGTTCTCTGAGGAAACTCCAGGTACAGTGGAACCCGCCTTACGGCCACCTTGTTATTACGGCCACTTTATTCTGGCCCGAACAAAAGCTCAGTCCGTGATTGTAACGTACCCCTTTTATACAGCCACCTCGTTAATACGGCCAGGCTTTTATGGCTCGTCGTTGACCGGATTAACCGGGTTCCACTGTAATTAGACACCAAAAAGTTTGATTCTTATATTTCGATAAAATTTTTATTTACGAAATCCCGAAATTTTTCCACGTCAAGGTGTCTCCATCAAGATGCATCGTGTTTCTTAGCAACGCTCCCTCTGAAAAAATCGCAGACAGTAGTTATTGCGACTATATAAGATGGTTGTTTCCTTAATTGACTATTACCATGGTTACCTGTATAACTGAAAAATATACATATGATTGGGAGTTTTAAGTCTGGTGGAACAATAAACAGCAAAAATTATTTTTTTAAACTATGTTCTTGATCGTGTAAAAATGAAAATTCCATTTAATATATAATGAGCAAACAATCTGCGTAGCATTCAGCATCTTTCCGAGGTCGCGAGAGGCACAAATACTTGTGGCGCGAGACGTGACATGGAACAAAAAGATCGCGCGCGCCTTCGCGTGCGCGCCTGTCGAGTTCTCGGAATGAAGTCAATCCCTTTGCAGACTGCTGAACAACTGGATTGCAATGCTGTAGTCTTAAATTAAGGGACAACTAATTTGCACTGAATAAAAGTAAATGTGAAAACAAAACGTTAATCTGAGCCTCCTTTACAATTGTCTTAGCTCGTCACGTTACGCTGCAAGGAAAGACTGTATGACCTTCCGGCCAAAAGAAGGTTTTTTCTCGAGATAATCCTGCCATTCTTAAATACTAAATACGCTTTTAAAATGCAATGTTAATTTCCAGTCCTGTTCCCACAAGTGATATCATGTCTCCTTTGGCTGGTACGTATGGCGAGTAATAGTGTTCGCGGTAAATACAGCTTAGCACAGAAATTTCTAAACAAATATTTAGGATGAACAAAATAACGAAAATTGTTCTCCCCGGTTGATGCGTGACACTTAATGGATATAAACGTTCAAAAGAGATTATAAATTGAAAACTTATAAGGTAGAAAAATGTCAGTGTCTTCTTGTAAAAAATCACAAACGTTCGGGCATCATAGCCTTTCTTCCTATCAGAAATTTCTCAGGGAAATCAAATAATTGCCCCCTCCGCAATGAGGCCACTTTCAGGCTAGTTGACGTAAATAAGTTTCCCTTTTAATTGAAAGGACTTTACTTCGTAAAAACGTGTTTCCAGGGGCTCGACAGTAACTGTCTGAAATTTATTAATGGTAATAGTTTAAGACAAATTGCTCTGACCAACAGAAGGGCTAAGATGTCAAATTTATTAAGTTGTGTTAACGACTTCAAGTACCAACATTTTTTCAACCACTTAAAGTCACCTTTCTTCTGTAAAAGGCTTCAGAAAAACTATCTTTTCTGTTTCCAAGAGAAACTTTGGGAAATTAAATAATAAAAACTAAAGGCAGCATATCGAACTACCTTTAAATTTGCTTTATTTATTATTTTAGTCCGTCCAACACGACAAAGCGTGAACGCACGAGGACGAGAAAGACGTGCTTTTTTAAAATTCATAAAGCCAACAGGAAATAACTCCTTTATTTCTTTTGTTCTCCAGCTTCTTTTCCTGTTCATTGAGTAAAATTAGTAGGCGTGTCTTTGTTCAATCAACTTTAGCACCACCCGTGACAAATGAGATCCAAATAGATGTTAATAAGCACTTGACCGCGCTTTTATTTGTTTATTATTTTTTCAACCACGTTGTTTACCAAATTATAATTTCACCCTTGCTTATCTTATTTCAACTGAGACGACACAAAGGCATTAATGCAACAATTAAGTCATTTTTTTTCTTGTACGGACAAGTAACGTTGTCCAGTCAATTCTATAGACCACCAGCTACCAACAGGTTATGAGTGTTGAGGCAAGTTAATGAAGCTATTATATTTGTCGTCAGCTCAGTTCTTCCATGTGGTTCACCTTACGTTGGGTGACACTGGAAGCGGTTATATTAAGAAGGAATCCACCAGAAGGTCGAGTAACAAATGGAAAAAAACTTTAAACCGAGTTTACTTACGCTGTGTTACAAACTTCTGTGCGACTGTTTCAAATAAATCCTCAAAAGAAATCACATTTCTGTCAACACCAAATGTCAAAAAAAAAATTTGAATATCATATAAAACACTTGAAAGTACTGGTGAAATGAAACCGACGACAAAATTTTACCTATGTTTAAACAATTTCGCTGTGCTTTTTAATTTATTTTCTCAAGTTCCCACGGAAAATTGTTTTCAGTGTTATTTCAGGCAACTATTTATGTATTTAGCTTTTAGAAAATGCGAAAAGGATAGTAGTATACTAAAAAATTATTTTGGTCCAAGATTTTTGTCCACTAAAAACTGAAATTAAAATTGCTCGATTTCCTATCGGATCTCGTCTTAATAGTTTTTTCTTCTTTCTTTCATATTCCAATATGGCAATTAAAAAGGGGAAATGTACAATTATTTTTCTCGGAACTGACCTTATTTATCGGTTTTTCTTTCGCAGTTCGGAAGTCACAGAGCGAACTGATAATAACATCAAAACTGTACATGGGATTTTAATTAGTTTTCTAGCTGGTTTATTTTCCGATTCATTAGCTGACGGAAACTGCTGGTTCTCATAGCTCACACGTAGCTCCCCGTTGAAAAAAAAAACCGTGCTAGATGAAAGCCAAAAGGGGTTTTTAATTGCAGTTCAGTGATATCAGTTTCGTTTCTTTGTCAAGTACATTCACACACAAAACTTTCGCCAAGAAATAGTGGCTAATTAACAAAGGAAATGGAGAAGAATAAGCAAAATCGGCAAAATGTTGCTCTTTCAAAAATTGCCAAATTAATATATTTATGCTTTTGTCCCATCCCACCATTGGAACATGTGATGAGAGAACTGAAGCATGAACTTCAATCCTTAAAAGCAATTTGTTCATCAGAAAATCAGCTAAACGTTCAACTTCAAGTTCAAAGAAATCACTTCTCACAAAAGCTGGAAACTTGTTCAGTCTGACGTTTTGCGAAATCCTCCCAAACTTGGTGGTAAGTTATTTCAGTATTTACTTGTTGTTTACAAATTATTTCTAGCTCCAAATATTATCATATTTTTTAGACGGGTGCAGTAATTTTTGGCACAGTAAATTGGAACACAGTAGAGGGAATACTATCTGTAGTATTTGCATCAGTTCACCATCTACACTGTACGGACATATTACGAACTCACAACGTGACCAGCTTCCAGTTGGCTTAATAGCTTAGTTGGTAGAACACTGCACAGGTATCGCAGGAGATATTGGGTTCAAATTCCCGTTCATGATTGAATGATTTTTTCAGGCTTTAATTCCCCAACTGCTTAGTGAGTTGAGTTGTGTAAATAACTGCGATGATCAATTAATCATGTCTTCATATCTTTCCGCCGTAGTCCAAGTATGTAATCTTCCATATATTCACTTGACAAAGTATATATTTGTTTTGCGTATTAACTCTGTGAAAGATTGTATTCTAGGGAAATTTGATAATTATAAACAAATTAAAAAAAATAATAAAAAAATAAAAAATCAGAAAACACGGACAAGCCCAACTGGAAAACACTGGCAGTGAACTTCAAACAACTTTAGACAACTTTGGAATGTGAAATCTGATTTAAATTTAACCTACGGCCACAATTTTTATATCCGTAGAAATTTACCTTAGTCAAATATATATATGACACATACACTGACCTTGTAAAGATAGGAAAACGTTGTCACTTTTACTTTCAAACTTACAGTCCTTTACGAAACCACAGCAGGTATGTGCTGTGTCTTAAATCAACTTTGATCAACCTCTGAACTTTACACATTAAGCAATTTAATCTCAGTTCCTAAGAACTGATAATAATGCTTTTTATTCCGCGATTTCAAATTTCGTCAATCTTTTTATCTTACTTTAAGTGACGCTTGTAGATCCATCAAAAATCCATCGAAAATTTATTGTTTCAGCTACTTTGTCTTGTCTCCTGTTCTCTTGTCATTGCGAGGGCTCGTGCTAGGATGGACTTTTGAAGTAATATAAAGTTTAATATCTGTCTGGAATTCGACAAATAAATAGCAACCGGTCAATCGCTGACCTCAGAGCAGAGGGGGAATATTTGAGATATTTTTCAAACAGCCTGTATGGGAAAAGAGTTGACCAACGTGCTAGTTGCTAACCTGTCTTATTTCCAAGTGTTGTTGACTTCTGACCTGTCTTTTGTATTGTATTTTAAGGTGAGACCCCAGTTTTGAGGATGGTCATTTTTGCCCTTTTGTGGGGAATTCTGTTGGTTCAAATTTCAACAGCTCAAGACGAAAATTCCGGCGAGAGTGAGCCGATCAGTTTTGACAACTTCTGCACCCACTTCGATGAACTTCGCTCCACAGGCTCTATGACTAACGTCCTGAGAGATCTCGAGAGTATTCGTGAGCAGCTTCTAGCAAACGGTGTTGTACCTGAAAGTGGAGCCGTCGATGCCGTTGAGGAAGTATGCCGTGATCCCTCAAAGTTTTTTGATACAGAATGCTTGTACAGAAACCGCTACTTGATGACCATACCAAATTCTGATTTCTTACGCCTTCACGATGCCACGTTACGGGGATTTTATGTCGATCTTTTCCTGTTACACCCTGTGTTTCGAAGCTGTCTGCCCACTCTGAACAAAGACGTGAAAAGCAACGATGTAAAAGGAAGGCTGGCGAAAGGATTAGCAGGGGGCAGGCCACAAGATTTTGCTGCCCTTTTTGATAAGAGAAACGGAAGATTCCTCAGGAAAGAGATAAAAAATTCGTGTGAAGAAAAAGACGGCGACGAAATATTCTGTGCATCTTTACCTGACATTGTTAAACTGGTTGATACCTTCGAAAGAGTTCGGAGGGAGAGCAGAACAGGTGTCAAGTGGAATGCCTTTCGCTTGCACTTTGTGATGTTAAAGCATAACAACCCAGACGAATTCCAGCAAGTATACCCCACAACGACTGAAGAGCTCAATAACCTCCTTGTGAAGAACTTAGAACAAATCTTTAAATACGTTGGCAAGGGCCAGTTTGCTGAATTCTCAGAAATGATGTCTTTTGTACCAGATTTAGAGACCATTAAATCGGGTTGCGAAACGTCATGGAACCTTCCAAGCAACACAAAAAAGAATGCCTGCATGTTCTGGAAAGCCATCATTCAGGTAAGCGCTTATATTCAATCAACAAAACCTCCAGCGAGCGGGCAGGTCAAGAAGATACTGAATACCAGGATTGATTATCCCACCTTTTTACGTCTTACGGAAATGGATAGAATTCTAGAAGTTGTCCAAAATCAAGATACTGTGATCACCGAACTTGTCGAATGGCTGAACAGGGAGCTGACCAAGACAGTCAACGAGAGATTCAAAGGTCTCCGTACTTATTTCGAAAAGGTGGAATCTTTCAACAGAGAGAAAGCTGGTGCTGACATTGGCTATATAAACGGCCGGTTGTCCAAGTACACCAACAATATCAACTCACTGAGTACTACGCTTGGAGGCAAACTCAATAAAATTATAGAACTCGCTATTGCAGCAGTTTCTTTGGAAATCGCCGAGGACACCATCCAGGTAGGATTGGCAGCCGCTGTTCTAATGAACCCACTTGAAAAGCTATTTGGTGGCTCGAGTGCTGGAGATTTCATAGATCGTTCAGCGAAATTGGCGTCAACACTGACTAGAGTAGGAGAACTGGTCCGGATGTCGAAAACGTTTGGTGAACTCAAGGACAAGACAATAAGCATTTCAAGCAGGTTTAAGGAGAACAGCGAGTTTCTGGAAAATATACGAGTCTTGATTACCAGTGAAGGACAAGATAAGTCGACGACCGATTTTGAAACTCGGAAACAAAAATTTCTTACTGATTACGGATGTTACGATCCCAAAGTTGAGAAACCAGAGTTGACTGGTATGACAACAACATGGGAAAATCTAATTGATGCCGCTTGTGATGTGATAACCGATCAATCAACGGCCTTGGCTCAGACAACTGTGGCATGGGTGCGGTCCTCTGGCTTATGCTCAAAAACAAAAGTTCTTGCACAAGAATTGATTGCGACATATGAAGAGATATATGACTTTCAGTTTGAACTGGTTGAAGCCATGGCGACGTACATGAGAGCGGAGACGTCTCTAGATGCTGCAGCCAGCATAACGGCTGGTTATGAAGAGAGTTCCGCCCAGGGAGAGCAAGATGAAAGCGTTGTGCACGACCTAAAAGTCCTGACTATGGTCTCATTTATCTCCTACAAAACCAATATCTGGCAAATCACCGAAGCATATTGTGACATCTTGGAGTACAAGGAAGGTGGAGTACGACCCAGTGTGTGCCAAGGCATAAATACTAACATTGCAAACCTTGTTGCCCATGTCAGTCCATTATGCAGGAATGTAGAGGAATACCAAGATGTCCCAACCACATCAGAAAGCGACCAAGCTTTTATGGATATCGCTGATCTTTATTCTGGCAAGCGTGTTATATTCAAGATACCCAACAGTCAATGGCTGGTTGATAAGGGATGGATTAGCCAACAGGATAAAGAAGCGGCTATCTTCGTGAAGAAATTTGAGGTATATGTACCAACTGTTAGCGTCACTGAACGCAGGGTTCGAGTTCAAGCTGCAATCACAGGGATGAACCAGCTCACACTGCCAGATGGAAAAAGCTACGCTATCGTCCCAGAGAGAAACTTCATTTTTGAATACCTTGAAGGCCATGGTGCCCAACCTTGCAGAAAAGAAAGCGAGGCATTGAGCAATCCCTACGGAGCAGATAAACCTAAGATCTGCCCCTTGAATGTGGATGAAAACAACTGTCAGGAACTTCTGGAGAAGACACCTTTGTTCCCATCGGTCTACTCACATTGGAAAGTTTCTTTACTTGGTTACGAAGCAGCAACCGTCCCAGACCCTGCAACTGTCTTGAACCTGAAAGTTGGAATGAGGCTCTGCATCTTGGACCGCGGCTCGATGCGGGCCAAGAAGACAAAGGTTAAAAAGTTTAAGAACAGGGCTAAAAAGAAGCACCGAGATAGGACCAGCTGTCCTGAGGGTCAATACTGGGCAGCAGGGTCTGGTGCCTGCACCACTTGCCCTGAAGGATCCAAATCCGTTCTCGATGGCTACTATTGTGAGAAGATTCGAAAGAAGAACTAAGACGATTTCAGGAAGTAATCGACCGTCACCATGGCAAAAGTTCCAATACAGAATTAGATTTCAAGTCAAAGATTTGTAGATGATTTTGGAACTGAATAAAAACTTTAATTCCTCATCATAGAATCCTACAGTTTGTTTGTCTTTCTACAGATGTATTGAACATAAAATTCTTTTTTATCGTCATGTTTCAGTTGGATCTGGTTTACGCAAATACCGAACGGATGTTGGTATGTTATGTAACTATGGCGAAATATTTTGGTTATTTACCGAGCGTGATTCCAAGGAGGGTTGTCTAGTACACGTACGCACAAAGAGAAAACGTGGTCAAAATCCTACAGCCGTGTTGGTCATGTTTTATTCATTCACAGCGCAAAATTGAAGTCTTTTTTTCGACCCTGAAAAACTGACCTTTTCCATTAGCTCAGAGCATAAAACTACACAATAGCGCTCTGGTTCTTATTCCCAGCCTTATTCCCTGCAATCGCTGTGAGAAATCCGTAAGAGAATTTCGCAACTCTCACCTATTGATCATGCAACATAACAACATCCACGCGAGAACCCACGACATGTGCGCGGATCCACGCGGATATACGTCGTCAGGGTGGCGCAATTTGTTCTAAAAATAGCAAAATTGTCCCATATCATAGGTGCGTGTGGATCTCAAGACTTACGGTCTCTGTCCCTGATTATGGCTCCTGGCTTGACTGAGGTTCGGATTTTCTCGCTTTTGTCGGTATCGGCGGTACGCGTATTAAAATCGTTACAAATGCTAATAAATCAGACAACGCCAATCTTGCGTAGGAAAAAAGATGGTGACTGGTACGTTTACCCAGAATTCTTTGCCCACGAAATCTTTAACAACGCCAGGAGCCATAATAATAGTCCTCGATTATGGCTCCTGACAACGCCCATAAAAACGTAGAGAAAAGTTGTAAAATCTTCAAACCTAGCAAACACAATGTCGTTAGCTAGCACAGCGACAAATATTATTAAAATATGGCTCTCCTTGTACGTTATTGGTTGTGTAAGGCTCGAATGGTGTCGCGGTAAAATGTACATCCGAAACCTTTTGTCCTATGGGCAATAAACTGAAGAATGCGCGATTCTTGGGGTCAGGTTTATTGAAATGCTGTACCTTTGAATTTGGCTAACTCCGCTGTCCTTTTTTTTTTTTTTTTTGGATAGAAAGGCTTCGGTTGGAGAGCTGAACGTTTTGATTTAATTTTACCATGTCCCTTAGACTTTCTAAAAGTCCTTTCCGATAATTCTTCCCTGGCCTGTTGGCTTCGTCGACTTCACTTACGTCGCTCGCACTCGCCCTCGCGACTTCGTCGCTCGAAGATCACTCTCTCGCTTCGCTTGAGGAAGATAAATAAGTCAAGGATTAAGAAAAGGTCGACTTGTGACAAGTCTACAGGTCCCTGTGTAACGAAGTATTAGTGGCTTGTAACACTGATCGCCGAGTTGTCCTGGGGTCAAGTGTCCAATTTCTAGCGAAGTGCATGACGACGATTTTCCTTTACAGCGGATGCAAAAGAGATCGGAGGATTATGCGCATTGGGTCATAATATTCAATATGGCGGACTAAATGAGTGAAGAATGTTGTAAATATAAAATTTGACGAGAATTAATACGATGGACGACGAGGATCTTGAAGAAATGAGCGCGCTAAGAGGTAGAAGTAGTGAGAGATTTGATTTCATCCATATTTGTTTCATATTACATGTATTTAAAAGTGAAAATTACATACAGTCACGCCGAAGTGTCGTCTTTGCTTTGAAATCTTTCGTGTAAGCTTGTACGTGTCTATGTCTAAAGGATTTTTGTTGTTGATTTACGTTAGCGTCCTCTAAATACGCTCAATCTCAGTCTCTTATCCATGGTTTTCGCCCGGCTCGAAGTCAACAAAAAGAAAAGACAGCAACAAGCACTCGAACATCAGGGGAGTCGACACAAGCTGTGCCAACAACGACTTTAAGTTCTTCTTCCAAGGACCGAGGTAAGGTTCCACATATCTAAGGTTTACTTAGCACAGTAAAATACTAGTGTAAGCTTACATAAGGCGCGAAGACCCACCTGTCTGTGCAAATAGTTTAACAGATAGCTTTTACGTTTGATAGTAAAGTTGCATTTGTGATTCTGTCAACTTTCCAAGGCAGTTTTTCGCAACATTATTTTCCTACAAACACCAGTCAACACTCTTCTTCTACAATAGTCATTTAGGGGTAGGTAAATAGAAGTGATTTAACCACCAAAGAAGAACATTTAGAGGATAAGATTGCTGTTGGAAAGACCACAAACAATTGTACATTCAGCAGGATGGCTGAGCATATAAATTTAATTAAAATTGAAGGTTCATCTTAATACAATTGATGGAGATCAGTTCTTTGTTAGGTGATTTCAGAATGGAAAGTGACTCATCTGCTTCAATGGAGGCGATGATGGGATTCTCAGGTTTTGGTGAGTGTTTTGATGTCACTTTATTTATATCACTCAGATTGATGTCTTCAGAATAAATCTCAAGCCAACTCAAAAACATTTTGTAATGAACTGTTAATGTAGCCTTAACTGAGACACTTTTGAAAAATATTTTAATTCAAAACAATGGAAAAAAAGAAAAGATCATTCACAGATCTAAATGATGTTATGCTTCACAACATTTTCTCATTTTCAAGGGGAAAATAATGATAACGGAATTAATGCGTTATGTTTTGGCAAAAACATCCTTGCTATATGTAGTATTAGGACTGGGAAATATCTGGAATGACTTTGGGAATCTTAAGAACAGCCTTGGAAATTTTTGGACATCATTTGATAAGGCCTTGGCTTCTTCTCTTCTTCAAAAATGGCATGTACTAAAGCCCGAAACAATGAAACAAAATGAGTGAAATGAAACCACAGAAACGACCGAAATGAAACTACCGAAAGGAAGTGACCAAAACGAGTGAAACGACCGAAACAAGTAAAATAATAAGTAAATAAATGAGAAAATTAAAAAAAACCAGCCTTGATCTCTGGCACGTTACTATGACAGCCAGATCTCATACCCAGATCTACACGTGTGCCATCGTTACATCTCAAACCTGAAAGATGGATGAGTGCAAGGGTGTCGATGACGACCATGAAGACATCGAGAAAAAGGTGAGTGTTTTTCACATTTTGAATGGCATTCTAGCTAAAGCAAGAAATGTAATTTCAAAGAAAGGTTTTCTGGTCGTATTGTGGATTCGTATGCGGTGGCAAATCGACAACGCCGAGCCCAGGATGTACGGAAACACAATCTCAAGAATATCCGTGAAGAGCTGAGCGCCTAATAAGAAATTACTTTGAGAACTGCAGGAGTCATGAAGGCCTGACGTTAATATGATTAAAGCCTGTCAAGTCGCCCTCATTTTTCTTTAGAGATATATATCAAAGAAAGTCCCGGTTCATACGAAGAATGCTGCAAAGTCATTCTCGAAAAGACCATTCAATTCGCCACTATCTAACAATCCACGATACAGCCAGAAAACCTTCCTTTGAAATTAGATTTCTTGTTTTAGCTAGAATACTATTCAGAATGTGAAAATACCCATTTTTCTCGATGTCTTCCTGCTCGACAGGCTCGCGCTCATCCACCTTCCAGGTTTGTGATGTCACGATGTCACACATTCAGCTGAAGAGCAGGATCTGGGTACGAGATCCAGCTGCCATAGTAACGTGCTAGAGATCAAGGCTTTTTTTTAAACTTTTTTATTTATTTTCTTACTATTTTACTCGTTTCGGTCGTTTCGTTTCTGTGGTTTCGTTTCGGTCATTTCGGTGGTTTTGTTTCGGTGGTTCCGTTTTGTTGTTTCGGGTTTTGGTTCATGCCTTCAAAAATTGTGTGGCTGTAGAAGATATCCATACTCCCTCCCCCCCTCCCCCCACAGAAGGGATTGGAATTTTCTGGGGGGTGGGGGTTCTGTAAGACCAAAAACATTAAAGAAATGAATGAAGCTTACTTGGAATTTCCGGAGGGGTGGGGTGTTCTAGAAAAAAAATCCCTTCTGTGGGGAAGGTGTGGGTATTTTCTGGAACTAAACATTCTACCAAATGTTGCCAGGATAAAAATCTCATACTTGCGGCTTGACAAAAAATCGGCAAGTACATCTATAAAAGGGATGTAGCAATAATGTTTTGCTTCCAGCTAATAAGAAAAAGTGTAATAATATTGTACTAACGATTGCATTTGATTGAATATACAGGAAAAAAAACAGCTAAACAGTTTAATGTGGAAGACATGTTTGAAAAAGCGAAACGAACAGCCATGGAAATGTCAAGTAGCAGAAAGAAAGGTATAATTGAGATACTTATTTTGATCCTCACATAGTGCTATGATTGAGATGTTAGATGTCAGACGCTATAAACCTGTGATAATTATTACGTCTCAATTTCCACGATTGAGAAGTGAGAAAATGATATTTTAAGAGAGTGGAGCACTAAATAAGAAAAAAGAAAAAATCTGAGTGAAGTGCTAGAGAAATGCTCTATTTCTCTCCAAGAGAGGTGACTGTAATATTGTTTTATTTTAGGCAGTCTGATCTGACGTTAGAATGCACTAGTATTGCTACCCAACATCCCAACACATAACCTATTAGATTATTAGTAAAGGAGCTCATATTTAATTAAGCACTGTACTTGTACAGTGTAGCAGGAAAGCAAGTAAGTAAGTAAGTAAGTTATGGAGCTAGCTAAGATTTTTATTTTTCTCTCGTAGAATCTTCTGAAGATTATGTTAATGATGATGATGATGATGAGCCTGCACCATTTGTTATTATGCCGCCACCATCTAATAACACTGAGGTGAATACTACAAGACATGTAAATACATGTACTGTACTACATGTACATGTATTACTAACAGTAATATCCTGTTTTGTGGATTTAACTAAATATCTATAAGTATTGCTCATAGTTTTGTTACTATGAACTTTCAGTCAGTCAATTCCAGCCCTCTGTCTTGCATCTGAAGTAGTTCATTGATTCTTATAATACGTTTCTTTAGTTGGTTTGGTCATTAATCCATTTAGTATATTTTCATTCTTCTGTTCTTTCATAATTAAATTTCCATCCCTTGCAACTGATCAAATAGTGACCTTAGCATGGAGGAATATTCGTTTCTTTTCAGAAGTCCAGTAGAAACAATGATGCAGGTGACAATAGTGATGATGGTGATGACTACGACAATGATGAGGACCAAGAGGTAATTTTGCCTTTCTTAGCTTGTAATCATAACATACAGTGTACATACGTGTGTACAGGTCAGGTACACTGTATTGTAGGTTTTGTCATCTCATGTACATGTAGTCTCTCAAACTCTGCAAGTTCCATATGAGGGGAAGGAAGGCTTGTGTAGCCTTGAAATCTGGAGAAGGTGTTGTGCTCTACTGTCTAGTTTTCTGATTTGAACCAACTACGTGTATGAAACTTTATCCACAGTGCAACAAGATTGTCATTGTAGTCATTAACTTATTTCTGTCATTCATGCTAAGGGTAAATTTCTCTTTTTTGGACATGATTTGATTCACATCCTTGGCTTACACTGTATTTCCTTTCCCACAGTTGGAAAAATAGCTAGGGAACACAGACTGATTTCCAGCTTTTTTATTAAAAGCCGGAAATCAGTCGTTGTTCACAGGCTTTGGGAAAAATTCACGGAAGATGTACAATTAGTTAATACTGTATGTAAATCTAGTTCATTACTAACATTGATCAGTGTGATAAAACAATGATCAAATGAAGGTAATTGTAGTTTAGTAAAAAATGTTGAAAATGTTTTGAGTTTTGAATGGTCCAGTCTCAGGTCACCCAAGCATAATATCAGCCTTTGTATGGAGGATAGGAGTTGAAGTTGTCCACTGTGTGACAATTAATGATATATTGAATATATTACATACATGGACATTTGAACTATATAATTATATTATTTTGTTTCTGTTTGTCTGTCAGAGTATTGAGACAAGGATACCTATCAGCCATGAAATTTCTTTGGACCATGGGAACAAAACAGTTGAGTGTACAAATATTACTCACAGTTATAGTAACTAAATACAAGATCATGGTACAGTGCTCTTATACCTAGTACTGATATGATCAACTTGGTAAAAGTTTTTTTAGCAGTGATTGTTTTGTTTTTCTATGACCATGAGGTTTATTTATAATTCCTCTGAATCTCAATGTACCTTATTACATGAAATTTTCGCGACACATTTATTTCGCGATTTTGGGATGCGCATATTTTGCGACACTTAAGTTCTGCGATTTTGCGAAAAATTTAATGTTGTATTTTGAATCACTTAAACTTCACATATTTGAGTAACACACAATTTATTCCCTTGGCAATGTTGCTTTTTAAAACATGTCCTTGAATTTTGCAAACTGACTTTATCAAAGGTACAATAACGTCAAAATTAACAAACAGCAGAACTATTTGTCAACAGTAACATAATGTGAGTCACTTAATTTTTGCGTCATGTTATGTTTGCGACACTTATTATTTGCATCACTTTAATTTTGCAATTTTTTTTAAATCGCGAAATTCGCGAAATTAACATGTTGCGAAAATTTCGTGTAACACATGTAAGATACACAATCTTCTTAGTACACTGTGTACTATCACTCGGTTTCATACTTTTCTTTTATTCATTCAATCATTTTGCACCAGTTTTTGACTAAGTGCTAGGTGTAAGACTAGTGGATATCCAGCACATAACAATTAAATGCAAGAAGAGCAAGCATGTTTTTTTTTTTACTTGTCAAGCATGTAATTATTTATAAATAGGCATACTTTATTCAGTAACTGCTCATGTATGGATATATGTATACATATTTTGTGTAGTTAACCAATCGTAAACTGTTGTTTTATCAATTTAGGTATCTGCACTTGCTTTGGACCCATCTGGATCTCGGCTTGTTACAGGAGGTTATGATTTTGAGGTAGTTAATAGTACACAAATGTACATGCAGTGCCGTAAATTTTTATCTAATTATAATTTTCCACTTACCCAGTGCAGGTCTACATGTACATGTGTAATGGATTATGATACATGCTAAACTTTTTTTATCTGACTTTCAAATGATCAGAGCTTATTTTTGATTCAACATGAGTTAACTAGCTTTAGTTAATAACCTACAACCTTTTCTCTAAGATTTTTTGTAATACGTTCTGCTGCTTTCCTTCTCTGAATTTTCATTCTCTGAATTTTCTGTCCACCTTCATCAAAGTTGCAATATTAAAGTTTGTTACTGCTCGTGCTACAACCCCACCTGTCATTTATAAATTGACTTTTTAAATCAATAATAAGTAAGTGCGAGGGAGCGGTTTCCTGTCATTGACGGTGGCACTGTCCAAAGTTGGGTGCCATGACTCAGAGAAAAGCCTCTTGTGGTAGTTGTTAACACCACATTCAAGGATCTGGGTGTCTCCTTTGTTTTGTTTTACCTGAAGCTTAAATTATTACGATCAAAGAATCATAATTATTACTAACTAGAGTTATTTTGCTCTTCAGGTGAAATTCTGGGATTTCAATGCAATGGATGCATCTCGTCGAGCCTTCAGAACTCTACAGCCCTTCGAGTGTCATCAGATCAAGTCTATACAGTACAGTATTACTGGTGATGCTGTTCTTATTGCTGCTGGAAATGCACAGGTGATGATGAAATATTTATCTCATACTATTCATAACAATTGCCATTTAAGGGGTACCGAAAGGGTAGCAAATGGTATCAGGAAAATCTTGGTTCTTAGACAATTTTTGAATGCTTGATCTCAAACTCTCTCTCAGCCTTGGATTTTTAAAGGAGAGTCTAAGCAGCTTGGTGAGTTTTGTCACCCTCATTTTTATGTGACCCACAAAAAATTCTAGGCCTAGTCTGGGAGTAAGCTCTTCCAGACAGAAAGGTGAGCTTTTTTGATACCCCCTAATCTTTTTTCCAGATGTCCTTATTTGTATCAATGCTTCAAGGTTGTATCAAAACACAAGAACGCCCAAAAAGAAATTTGAGTTCAAAAGTTGTGGTTTTCATTACAAAATAGTGGTATATGTATTTGTTTTAAGTTTTTTTCTGATGTGCCCAAATAGTCTGTCTGTAAAACACAGATAATAGTAATATAGTTCTAAAATAATATGTTTCAAGGGTGGTCATCCATGCATGTGAATGGCTGTTGTCAAACCCCTGGAATAGAACTCTGTATATTACAAAGTCAGAGGCACAAATCTACACAAAATAATTTAATAAGATATCCAGGCAAATAATTTACCACTTTTAAAGTTGATGACTTATTGAATGAGTTTGGGAACTCCTTATAAATACAGGCAGAGTGTCCATTGTACACTGATATTTAAACTGTTTATTATTGTTATTATTATTATTATTATTATTATTATTATTGTTATTATTATTTCTTTATTTTTAATTATCTATTATTCAAAAACTTGTTACAATACAATATGTTACAATAATGTTTAAACTGTTTTGTTAATAATTATGTAGTTCCAGAAAATGCTCATACCTCCCCCACAGAAGGGATTTTCTTCAAGACCCACCCTCCCCCACCCCTCTGGAAATTCCAATGACGAAGCATACAAAGTCTAAAACTGGAATGCAAATTATTGAAACCCCATGAGAGTCAGACAACATTAGCATGTTCTGAGAGAAATAGGAGGAAAATGAAGACCAAATTTTTGTTTTAAAAATTGTTTTAGGAACACTTGCTTACGCACTTGAAAAAGCGTCAAAATTTTCCACCATTCCATTTTGTTTGTCTGAGTTATGATGTCACTCGCGTGCTTCGCTATTAAGCTTCATACATTTCTTTGAATTTTTTGCTTTCAAAGAATTTCCCCCCCCCCCCCCCCCTTCCCAGGAAATTCCAATTTGATCCATTCTGTGGAGGGAGCATGGATATTTTGCAGAACTGCAGAATTTGTAATAAATGATTAAATTTTCAGGCAAAGGTGATCGACAGAGATGGGTTTGAGGTTCTTGAATGCGTGAAAGGAGATCAGTACATTGTTGACATGACCAACACTAAAGTATGCTCACTTGAAGAGTTTCAATGTGTTATTGTCTTATTTTTTGTGACTTTTTACACCCTTCTCATGGTTTTCTGCATGCCTCTGTTTCACTATACAATAGTCTGGCATCTAAAAGATGAATTGTTTGTATCTAGTGTACATATGTACATGTATCTGTAGTAATTAAAATTGTGTCTATCATGAGTTTTGAAAAGCACCTCAGAAATGGAAACTGTCAAGTAATGCTGCCTGGTTTGGAATTGAGCAGTTGAACAGAAGCATATTAATAAAATGGTTTCAAGCAAAAGACAACTGCAATTTTATAGGGTTTGGGAAACATGCTGTTCATACATTTGATACAAGTCCCTTGTACGAGATTGTCTTGATTTTTTGAAGACTTGTAATGTACTGTGGTCATTTTTTATTTTTATCAACTATTTCAAAGTCATTAAAACCTCCTGTAACATACAGTATTTTGACATATATTGCTCTGCTCTTGTGATGTACCAGACATTCTAGCCAGTCTTTTGTTTACAGACTAATTTCTGTTGTAATTTTGAATTTAATTTGCTCTTTGTAATCACTTTTAAAGTAGCAAATTCATTTGTCCCTCCAGGGTCACGTGGCCATGTTAAACAGTGCATGCTGGAACCCAAAGGTTAAAGATGAGTTCATATCATGTAGCAATGATGGGTACGTGCAGGGTTTTTTCCTTTTTCCCTCCCTATGTCATACTTGTAATTGGTCCTTCTTGTGCAATGGGAGGTGTTTAATGCATTCACTTTTAGGTACTTTTGTCATATGTAAGTATGTGGCATTTAGTTCTTTTTTTAAGCTTTTGCCTATTGTAGTCCTGTTCTATTTTTTATTTTTTGTGCATGACTTGTATAAGGCATTGCCATTTGATAATGGGTTAAAGTAATTTGGTAAGAACACCTTCTCTGTTTCTTGTGTGATTCTGAGCTTTCAGTGTGATGTAAAGATGTATGTCATTATGTAAACATACTGTATTTTTTTGTTATTTTCTCAACATTCTCTGTGGCTATAGGACTGTGAGAATATGGAACACAGAAAACCCCAAGAAAAACAAAACTGTTATCAAGACCAAGAACAAGCAAGGCAAGAGAATCTATGCAGCTCTATCCCCAGTGTACAGGTCTATGGCAATGTGTCAGCTTTAATTTGCAAATTGCAAATGATGTTAAAATTGTTTTTGTTGATTCACATAGGGAAGAAGACAATCCCTACACACTGCTGCTTTAGTAAGGATGGGCGAATAATTGCAGCAGCATGTCAAGTAAGCTAGTAATAAGTGGGTTCCTGTAATTTTATCAAGCACAATTAATTTTTACAATAAAGTATGACCAGAAATGAAATATTAAATTACTTGGTTTCATGAGACCCTGTACATGTAATAGGAGCATGTGTTACTGTGTTGGACAGAGTTTCTTAAACTTTTGATACTACAGTGGAACTCTCAAACCTTTAAGGGAAAGAAAAAATAGTTCAATGAGATGTCAGTGGTTTGACGTAGCCAATAGTGAGTGACTGAAATTTAGGTATATCCAAGGGAAAATGATTTGAGGTTGAGATATTGGAGAGTTTGAGATAACAACATTCAAGATAGCAGGATTCTGCTGCAGTAGTAATACCTGTGCTCTAAACACTTTTGTTTAGTACTTCATCAGTGGTGTCATTTGTATTCTCCACTGCAGTGTTAATCTTTATTTTGTACATATTGTATTTCCTCCTAGGATGGATCCATTCAAGGCTGGGACACAAGAAGACCCTTTGTAAGTCTAGTGAAATCTCCTTAAATCTTTACACAGTTGGTGTTTGTGTAAACACCAATTTTTTCCCCTTTGGATTGATATCTGTTTCCACAGCTATACTTGAAAGTAGTTTACAGTATAACATAACTGATGTTACACAGTAGTACTGACGCTTCAAAGGAAAGTGGGGTCACGAAATGGGTGTCATGCAATGCTCTTTCTGATGCTGTCACACAGCACTTGTTTTTATTACACAACAGCAATGTCACACAATGTGCTCACACTCAGCATTGCTGTCATACCACATTGGTATCACACAACAACGATACATGTCACACAACATTGTGCTCACTCAGTGGCTGTCACACAATGTATGCTGCCACACAAACTGTTGTCACATGATCAGTTATTTTCTTTAATTGTCAGCTGTCATGATCATTCAGGAACTTTACCAATAGGAGTTTGTTTCTTTGTTTTCCTTAATTAGATCCACACCACCTATCTACAGCGCACGGCTCATGCATTAGGAAGTGACACATCATGTCTAACTTTTTCACATGAAGGAAACATACTGGCATCAAGAGGAGGTAAGAGCAAAAGAATAAATTCAATTTATAAGGATGTTAAAACCACGTAGGGATCAGGTAGTACGCACATACACACTGTACACATAATCTTACGGACTGACCTCAATTGATATGATTAATATAATTTCCCAGCCTTTCCCTGTTCAAACCCAAACAAGTCAGTTACCGCCTTTCGGATATTGTTGCAACACATCTTTCCTTGTTTCTGTGGTTTCCATGGTTACCATACATGTAGTTACCATGGTTTATATCTTTTTCCTTTAGTTTTGGCTTAAAACACCTGTAGAGAAAACTGGGCTTTTGAACTACTTGGCTCGCAATTTCTCATTGGCTCACTGTTGTTTTTTATTTACATGAGGTGATGATACTCTGAAAATCTGGGATCTGAGAAACTTCAAGGAATATCTCAATGTTGCCATGGATTTAACAAATTACTATCCACAGTAAGTATAATTACCGTAAATCCTCAAATTCGCCCCCCCCCCCCACCTCGAATAAGCACCCCCTTCGAATAAGGGCCCCTCCTATCAGCCAAAATCTAAATTAAGCGCTCCCCTTGAATAAGCGCCCCCTCTCCTCCCCCCATTTTTTTGACAAGTAATGAGACAACCAAGGATGTATAGTTTTTGTCGTGTAGTATTAGATTTGTGCATTGTTTCAGTTTGTGAACATGTTAAGTTTGGAAAAAAATTACAAGTACTAATGGTGCCACGATTCAAACTTTAAGATCAATTTTTTTTTTTTATGTCGATAAACAGCTTATGTTGCTGTTTACGCGCAGATGATGTACTAAAAAATGATCATGTCAGGCCACGATTTGGAAAAATTAAATATGCGCCCCCCTCGTCTTCTCCTAAATTTGAAATAAGCACCCCGGGCTTTAATTCGAGGATTTACGGTATATCAATCCCTGCGAAAATTCGAACTCTGTTTTCTAGAAGTGCAAACTCTGGTCCAAGTTGATTGTCACGTTTATTAATACTTCAATGCTCA
>Ga0126339_10000712_pt1 | contig 19788 bp, 13 predicted proteins | sample OrbTmetagenome_2_FD_92532 | JGI IMG/M metagenome (GOLD analysis project Ga0126339, IMG submission 92532) | Coral microbial communities from Petempiche,Puerto Morelos, Mexico - Orbicella T R C metagenome | ecosystem: Host-associated > Invertebrates > Cnidaria > Coral | place: Petempiche,Puerto...
CAATTTACCCGTTTTGTGGTCCCCCCCCTGGGGGGTTTTCCCTTTTTTTATAAAAAATGCCAATGCCGGGGGGGTTGCCGGGGGGGGGGGGGGGGGGGGGGTATGGGCACTGCTGGAATTGACTGATGCATAAATAGGGTATGGTTATTGCACTCTAGCCTTGATATGGGTATGTTTTTAAGAAGAAGCAACTTTTTCATCATTATTGAAAAGAAAATTAACAAAAGCCTTTCACAAATTATGTTTACGGTAATTTAACATTGGTCTGAACTAGGGAACATATTCTAACACAGGTCTGAAACAGGGTTTTGATTTAATGGTCAGGTCATAAATAGGGTATTGAGTATTTGGTCAGGTCATAAATAGGGTAGGGAATATTGCAGATTTTGGTCATAAATAGGGTAAGGGTTTTGGGAAGCGGGCCACACACCCCCACCCAACTTTTCTGGGAGTACCCCTCAGGGTGGATATGGATATTTTCTGGAACTGCACATTTTACATTTAATATAGGCTGGTGTACTTGCAGTGAAACTGAACACTCTGTCATGCAATAACTGTCAATGCATACACTAACAGTCTGATACAGTGTTATTTTTAATCACGTCCAGGTACTCTAACAAAGTAGTGGGAGCTGTGTTCATTATCATTGTGATAATTGTAATTGTTGGACTTGCAACAATGAAGACTGAATACAAAGAATGTGCAGGTATGTCACCTGTAGACATGATTATGTTTTTGATATTTTAAAGTTCATTTGAAGGTAGGCTCGACTACCAGTGGCTGTTCGAGAAAAGGGCCCACGCTCCTCCTGGAAGCCATGTTTAGACCAGACTCAAGAGAGCGGCAGAAATCGAGTTTAATTAGGAGTGTGACTCTTTATTTTATGACTGCACAGTGATATTTTGAACAATTTGTGGAGATCTTGTTAAACAAACTATTCAGAAAAACCATATGCTTGTTTTTATTACAGAACCCGAGTGGCTTATCTTGTCTAGCACTGAAATTCTAGTTGTCCAAGTTTTCATGGTCTCAGGAATTTTTATCACAAGGTAAAAGAGTAGGGCTTAACTAAAGTGATTGAATGAATCAAATACTACTCTTCATGCATTTATGTACAGTTTAATAAATATATCTGCTATGTGTGCTCAATTCAACATGTCTGGTCCTATTGTCCGTTACACAACTTTATACATATTAACCTTCAGCTGAAATATGTAGCAGTTACTGTTGTGTAACTCATGAACATCCATTTGGCTACCTTGTAGGGAGCTCAACAATGTGAGGATGTTAGCAGATAACAGGACTGCACAGAAAAGAGATTTGTGGGGGTGAGCATAGAAACATTAAGTTTTTGATATTACAAGATACCCGTACATTTCTATATAGTAGGTACATTCAGCTGATTTAGTTGAATGTTAACAGAAAGACATGTATTGATCAACACAAGTACAGGGAAGTAGAAAAACTATGACTCATTGACATGTGCAATCTGCTTCTCTGACCTGTGAACCTTCAAAAATACTTCCATGCTTTTGGAGAGTAAAATTAACCAGTAGCTAGCCAGCTTTTAGCTGCATGCCTCTGAACATAATGGATGAAGTGTAGACCTGCCTAACTGTCCTTACATTTGCATTAATCAACAACATTGTATGTTGCTTGTATGGATTATGTCCTGCATTAATGTATTTTTTTTTTCTCATTACAGGATAATCTTTATTTTTGAAGTGTCTGCCTTAATCAGCCTAGTGCACGACATTGTCATGAGAGTCAGTAAGTTAAAAGCAGTTTTATAACTTACTATTTTTTAGTAGTACATGTACGTAAAATTGATTAAATTCTTCTTCACTTTATGGTGAACAACAGTTTGAAGATACTGCCCACCTCTTTTACTTCATTGTTTATAATAATTATTATATATACTACAGCTGCCATAAATATTAAAATATCTTGTTTTTTTGCAGCAGGACCAAAGAATAACTGTCAAGGAATTTTTGTAAGCAAGATTCATCCATTTTTTGCAAAAAAATTATTGGAGTTTTTTAAGACCTCTGAGTCCCACACTGTAATTTGCTGACAGATTTTTCTAGCAAGAAGGACTTTTTCCATGATATCAGATTCCTTGTGACCAACTATAATTTTATTGTTTTTACTTTTTTTCTTGTGAAGTCTGATCAATTGTTTTTTTCTTGTTACAGCTGTCAAACAAGGCAGGCTACACAGCAGTCTACATCACTGTTAATGTAAGTTCACGAAAAAAAAGACAGTCCTGACAATTAACAAGAACGGATCAAGGAAAATATAAGCACAGATGGAAAAACAGATCATGTCCTTAAGGCTATTCTCCAGTGTTCCAGTTTATTGTCATAACAAAGTAGACAAAAACTGAAAGAAGGGACTTGTTTTTATTTGAAGTAGACATCTTTCTGACCAGTGGACAACGTGTCATGCAAAATTGATCCTTCTGTAGTCCTCCAATTTTTCTCTCTTTGATGTGGACGCATCCTTCCATCCATCAGGACCATTAGATGGCTACCTGAGAACTCCTAAGAGCAAAGAGGATGTAGATCATACTTTAGAGTGCCTTGAGAGATCAACGAATGCTCTTAATTCAACTGTACCTGTATAACCTGTCAGCCACAGTTTCTTTTAATTTTTTTTTAACAAGGAGCTCAAGTCTTACCTTCGAGGGCAGCAGCATTTAAGTATGTGTATCTGCCAGGGTTCCATTTTGTTCTTTGTGTTTATTCTGCATTTTCTTGAGCATTAACGTTTTCTTTGTTGGGGGGAACTCTTCTCAGAGGTTGTTTCCCCTCTCCTGTCCCTCCCCCTCTTTCCACTGTTTTGTCAGTGTTGTGGGTGCCTGCTTTTCTCCCTTCCATGTGAGGGTTTATGGTTGGGTTGCCAGGATTTGCCAGCCATGGGAGCGGCCTCCATCTAGGAACTGGCTGCTAATAGTGGAAGCACCTGTATGTCTCAGGCACCCAACCTGCACTTTGTGAAACAGTTGTTAATAATCTGCTATAATTTGTTTCAGATTACCAGATGGTTGTTACCACTGTGGACGATGGCAGCAATATTTGACACAGAAAATAATGAATGCAACCAAGATGATTATGTTGTTCCAGTGTTTGCAGTGAATGATGACTCAGGGGTTAGTTACCGACTCAACCATCTTTTGCATATAATTTAATAAAATTATCATATGTTTGGGCTTTGCACTTGCTTGAGCTGAATTAACTATATACCATGTTAAAGGCTAAAATATTAATGACATGTTCAAGTTGCATTTCTTGATTTGTTGTTGTTTTTTTTTTATCAGAACTTCACCTCAGAATTCCGTCCGAGAGGGCATAGTTTTCATTATAAACATTTGCATGATGAGGCTGATGCCATTGAGCGACCTTTGATTCCAACTCTTGGCTCTCACTCCAAGTCTCTTTCAAGCATGGGCTCATCTTATGGGTCAACCTCACAGAGCTCAAGCTCTCGGAAGTTATGGGGTACCGGTAGAAGCACTTCAGATAGGTATCCTCCCATATCATAACAAATTCTGTGCAATTTGCCAAGCTATAGATCTGATGAGTGATTTATGATGGCAGAATCATAGTGAGCAGGGCTCTCAATAACAGCCAATAATAATTATTTAACCTGTAACACCTGGTATGACTGAGTTTGTTTTCTGGGCCCTTGTTGTTATGGGTAAACTTGCCTGTCATTGGTACAATTCACCCCAAAATTAACAATTTTGTTATGGGTGTGAACATCAAGGCTATGGGTGAATCAAAACTTAATGACAGCCCTGGTGAGGGGTGTACACCCTCATTCAGAAGACAATCTAACTGCATGATTTTGTCAGTGCAAACTTTGCTTTGCATGTAAAGCTTTAAGGGCAACTCAGCTAGGCTGTCTGGGGTCTACATGTGTACATCTACACGACTTAATTGAAATGTTAGCTGGGTGTGAGAAAGTTTGTACATGTATTAGCTTGAAGCTAATCTATATAAATGTTCTTAAAATGGGCAATTGTTAAAAAATCGCAATATTTCAATATTTTCAATGATGTTAACATTTCTTGGAAGTGTCATGAAGTTTAACTTTTTATTTTATTTTTAGTTGATACATGTATGTAACTTACATTGTACTATTTTGTATGTCAATGTGAAGCTTACATTATGCTGTTTCTGAGAAAAAAAGAAACAGTAACAACTTATTTTGTAGAAAAATATATTTGAGAATTTTAAATAATCTGCAAGAAAATAATAATTAATATTGAAGTTCAATACCCAGTTGGGATTAGTCAATGTTAATTCTTGCAGTCAGCATCCAGTTTAAGTCACCTGTCATTTGATAAGGAAAAGTAATTAAATTTGGTACCTTGGCTTTAAGTATGGTTGCCATGACTGGACGCATGCCAGATAATGTATTTTTTGTAGACAACATATTTTAATATATACACCACCAGCTACATATGGCTGGGTTTATGTGGATATTAAGTGAACGGATAACTGATAAACATTCAGCATAAGTTATTGTTTGCTTAGTCAACCCCTTATGGAGATGACAGGTTCAAGAACAGCTCGGACTGCCTCCCCCATTAATCTGAACAGTGACTGCACTAAAGAAAAATTTCTAAACTAGATGAAAGTGCAACAGAGACTTCCCGTACATTACAGAGGAAGTTGAGCGTATGTGTTTCAAAGCTTCCCTTGCCTCAGCACACACAAGTGTCAAGGGTATTATTTTTACTTGGTTGTTAAACATAAAAGTCTTAAAACAGGCTTAACTGAAAGCAGGCTCTGATAAGCAATTTTACAAGCACTAAAGAATGCAAAAAGTGTATGATTGTGTGAAATAACTGCAGCAAACGTCTTGCACGACTGTGTCCAACCAAAATGGCTGGACGTCACTGAAATGCCCACCCATGTTATGTGCAAGAAAAGTCCTAGAAGGGCAAAGGAGCTGCTGCTTGAGGCAAATGTTGATCCGTGACTAAGGTCAATGACCTGTACATGTAGTGTGTGTATTTTAGACGTTGAAAATTTAAGGTGGCATTGAACCCCTTATAAATCTACTGTAGTTCTTTCAGTAATAAAATACTGGGGTTACAAAGCTTGTTTCCAAGTTATCACTGTGTAAGTTATGAAAATGTTTCAAGTGGGCATGTTTACTTTTTTAAAAAAAAAATTGAAATTTTGGAACTCTGCATTTGAACTCATAAATCAAACTTATTTTGTGACTGGACTTCATGTCACTACTAGAGTAGTAATGGACATAACTAATGTCAAATGTGTAGTTCCAGAAAATATCCATACCTCCCCCACAGAAGGGATTTTTTCCAAGACCCCCCAACCCCTCTGGAAATTCCAATTAAAGTTGATACATTCCTTTAAATTTTTTGGTCTTAAAGAACCCCCCAGCCCCAAGGAAATTCCAATCCCTTCTGTGGGGAGAGTATGGATATTTTCTGGTACTGCACAATGTACTCTTTGTTGTAAAATTCTGTCTACTTCCTATAAGCCTTAGCAGCATTACGATCAGCCATCAATTTCTTCTTTTGATAATAATTACCAAAAGAAGAAATTAATGGCCAATAGTAATGCTGCCTTTAAGGCTGATTGGAAGTTAGGAGAATTTTGTATAATTATAATTCTTCAAATTCAGAGGACAGGTCAGGAAAGTATCTTTATTAATAACAGGGTTTTTAACAGGTCAGGAGAGTACATACAAATAAAGCACTTTGATACTGGATTTAATTGTGGTAGCTACTGCAATAATAAATGCAGTTACTGGTAGTGGTTTCAAGAGTTTATGTTAAACATCAGGACTAAACGAGTATTTGATAAGTTAACTGCGTTATTGTTGCTTGTTACAGGTAGTATTTATTAACAAACTGATCTGAAATAAAAAGCCATCAGAATGGTAAAAACTGCTACTTGCATTTCAATTGTTTTTCCTTTATGTTGACTGTATTGCTTGCTTTCAAGAACAAGTGGCACCATTGAGGTTGACATTCTGTTTGTCCAAGTAGGAGAAATCTACCCCTGATTGGTGTGAACTTAATTTAATTATATTCCATGTTTCATTTTGTCTTGTTGTATTTTTGGTAATTTAATATCATATGCAGCAGGTTAGAATGTTGACCATTGAAAGCTTGAAACTATGGATTCATGAATTAGCATTCAAATATAATTCTGTTAGCTGAGGGTGAATCAAAATTAGGCTGCTGATAAAAAATAGAAGGCAGAAAGATTAATTCCACTCTTTTTATTATGTGTGTCGCGGTGACATGCCACACAAAGTTTAAGCTCCAGTTAAGAATGGCTAGCTTTTATGCAAGATTTAAAAAGCTCTACTAAAGTGTCAAAGGTTACATCTACCCCAGACAATCAAAATCAATGTGTCCAATTCTGTCAATTAACAGAAAGTGAATTTCTTTACGACTGAATTCCATGAGTGCTCTGAGCCATACATTGGTTGTGGTTGAACCAAATTTACTGTTACCAATGATCTTGATGTACTTTATTTTCAATCTAGTAAAGAATATCAAGTAAGGAGAGTAAATTTGGTTCAACAACAAGAGATGTATGACTTGTTCCATTTGACATTCACCCATAAAGTACATGCATATTTTAGAAAACAAGTTGTCACATTAAAGCAGTAAATACCTGGGGGAACTTCCATAAAAAGGATGGGGGTGCTCGTCATACCTTTTATGGGTTAAAAAGCAGTTTTGGTACCTTTTAGGGTATTGAGGTGCAAACAATATGACAGGAGATATTGCGTTGTCTTAGAATTGGTAACTCCTAGGGGTGAAAAAATTCAAGCCACACACTCAAAACAGGATCTTGGTACCTCTGAGTTTCTTTTTAAAATTTCCAAGGAGCACCCCTGTCCTTTTTATACGGGGGTCCCCCCAGGGTAAATACCTTGACACCCTTCAGGTTAATAGCCAGGGTTGGGATCTTTGGGAGTGAAGACATAAGGAAATAAATCACAATGACTGTAATGAACAACGATGAACAATATAATTTATTTCACCACTGAGCACTCAAGTCTTTTAAATTAGTATCATAATTGAAAATACCACTTTTTAAATTTTTATACATCTTGTAATGTTTGTGGTGTAATATCTCCACCTACATGTACAGTGAGAAACTCTTTAACTGGGAATTGCCTACCTTGAATTACCTCCCTTGTACCAACAAATGACCTTTGGCTAGGATGGACTTCAATGATCAGAGAACAATAAACAGGTCTGTAGAGAACATGCATAAGGCTCAAGGTTCATACTTTTTTGGGAAGAACATTGAAGGCTTAAACTACATGAATGCACTATCAGAGGTCTTAAACAGTCCATTATTGAAACTCTTGTCTACATGAAATCCATAAGTGTTAAGTTAAAGATGTTAAGAACAAAACTTAAACAAATGCACTTTGAATAAAATACCTTCAAGGCCTTCAAATTTTAAAGATCAAATTAAATGGCTTGCATGAACCCTGTTCGAGGTTACTAGTAATCTGTCAACTGCCCTGCATGTGGATATTCTCAATTATCAGAAGAATATTATGTTACTACAGTTACTTTAGTGTTGATGTGTAAATCTTTGTGGTAACATGAAACTTGATTAGAAGTTAAATATTACTCATTCTTTGTCTGGGTGTGGATGAAATCTGACGAAAGATGTAGGAGGTGAAATTACACACGCAGTGTAGAATTATTATTATAATATTTTACACCACAGAATTAATATTTTTTTGGCTTTTGTCTAGTAAAGTTGAAGTCTATGCCACTGGGCCACAGGCTTCCTGGGGTTGCCCATCATTTCAGTCCAGTGTCGCAATGAACTCCCAGTAGTGCGATATCCTAAGATAACCTGACCGATCATTTCATTTTGTGTGATACGGTCGTAGTCCATCACAGTGAAAACAAATGTTATGTCTCTTAGTTTGTCAACTGGGACATAAAATATGAAGGATTCATTCCACACAGGTTCCTTCGTTCTCATCTTAATGGGTGTTTTCTTCTTGTCTAGTCTCTTTCCTCCATGCATAGAATAGATCTTGACATATGGATCTAAAAAATTAATTAAAAGTTAATTATTATGAAACACCAAAAAGGTAAAGCAAAACCATATTAAATTTCCACTTGAAGTGTTTGAAAAATTGTAAGAAAAGGATGCCAGTCCTGTGCCCTACCTATTTCATGTCTAAAATACCAAAGATTATTTATTTATTTATTAGAAGTGTAAACTGAATCACATGGGTTTGGTTTATGTTCCATAGAAAATAATAGAATAGAATTCAGGATTAAAAGGGGATGTTGCTTGGACAGTCTTGTACACTCAGTGTATACAAACAATAACACGAGAAAAAAGCTGAGGTGGACATTTTCTTACATTGCCTGTATTTTTTTCCACCTTGACCTCAATTCCGCACCAATATGCACTACAGTCTATTCAGCGGTGGCCTCATGGTTAGTGCACTCGTCTCCAGATCAAGCGGTCCGGGTTCAAGCCCTGGCCGGGAACATTGTGTTGTGTTCTTGGGCAAGACACTTTACTCTCACAGTGCCTCTCTCCACCCAGGTGTATAAATGGGTAACGGCAAACTTAATGCTGGGGGTAAGCCTGTGATGGACTAGCATCCCATCCAGGGGGGAGTAGAAATACTCCTAGTTGCTTCATGCTACAGAAACCGGGGTAAGTTCTGGCCTGATGGGCCACTTGGCTCGCATGCAGACTTAAACTATTCAGTCCGGGGATTAGGGTACTCCAACCCCCCTCGTCCCAGTGAGAGGCGTGGTGGCCTCATTGTTAGTGCGCTCGTCTCTGGATCGAGCGGTCCGGGTTCAAGCCCTGGATGGGGACATTGTGTTGTGTTCTTGGGCAAGACACTTTACTCTCACAGTGCCACTCTCCACCCAGGTGTGTAAATGGTTACCGGCGAACTTAGTGCTGGGGGTAACCCTGAGATGCACAAGAATCCCATCCAGGGGGGAGTAGAAATACTCCTAGTCACTTCATGCTACAGAAACCGGGATAAGATCCAGCCTGATGCGCCACTTGGCTTGTATGCAGACTTAACCTTACCTAACCCCCCTCATCCCACCCCAGCTTTCATAAAATACTGAATATCTCCCTAAAAGTACTGCAGGCCAACATTTTTTCCTGCCATGAAGCAGGTAGTTAACTGTCCCAAGGAATTTGAGCCTAATGTATTGAATACTTTTTGTGTGACCCAGGGTTAAAAACTCAAAATTTTAGAACGAATGTCTGAGCTCATTAGCACTTTTTCCTCTCAGAATTTTTTCCAGTGTTTGAAAGCCAATATTTCCTTGAATATTACACTCAAAGAGCCATAAATTTCATCAATTACTAAGTTTCACAAGCTCATGAAATGTTTGTTGTCAATTCCTGTCTAGCGTGGTGCCTTCTCTGCGCAAAGTTGTATGTTAAATTGTGAGGAAAAATGACATCAGCAAAGCTTCTCCTATTGACAGAAGTTCAAGAGCATTAAAATTGAGACAATTTAACAGAGATGGGGATATCAAAATTGTGGCCTAAATGTTTTTGGAGACTGCGCAGCCCACTTCTTGATGTATTAACCGCCTAAATATGGAATTTTTAATACCCCACGTCAGATCTGACCCAAAAAGTGATACCCCTTTCACCTCACAATGGATACATCCTATAATCTCTGTATGACCAAGGTGGCTGAAAAACCTTACCTTTTGGCGCCACATACCTAATAAACAGATAAAGTTAGGGAGTGATCCAACCTGTATGTGCATGATATCTGCATTTTAGAGTAATGTACACTTCAAGGATAAGTTACCAGGATCAATATTGTTTTCTTACCACAAGATCCAATGACATCCATCTTCTTTAGCTTTGTGGCTTTCATGACTACTACTACAATTCTGTTGTTTGTTGGTTGGTACATCATCGAGATTAGGAGGTCACCCAAGTGTTCCTGTTGAACAGAGAATAATCCAGTCAAATTAATTTTTCCGGAATACTGCAGTCAAACCAAAGGGGCAGAACTGGGTGTCCATATCATGGAGGTGTCTGTGTCTGTGGAGATTTATGAATTCTATTTTCTCTGGGACTAAGTGTACTTGTCTGTGATATAGGTGTCTGTTTTTCTGAAGGTGTTCAACAGTATTGTGAAATGTGTATGCATTTGTTTAGGAGAATAAGTTAAATTGTGTGTTAAAAGCAGGGCTTATAACTAAAATCCAGTGAAGCCTCTTTTGTATATAATAATTTTTATTATGCTGCATCATTACATACATATACATACATACATACATTTTATTTGTGATGCAAGTGATAAAAGTTTGCTTTCATTCTATTAAGTTGCTACAATTTGAATTTGTATACACTTTGCAACAACTTGTGATTGTTATTAAGCTCTGCATAAATCATTTTCTTCTGATATCAGTTTTTGTGATTTTATTTTGGAGAGCAGACGTAATCTCCAGAAAGGACAATATTGTGGGAGTTTTCACAAATTGCTAGGAAACCAACTCAAGCCTAAAACATTTTAATTAAATCTTAATCACTTTAAATTATCTTTTCTGTGTACTTAGCTCCTTCCATTAATAAAGCAAATAAAGATTTTATGAGGAAACAGTCAGAATTGGCACTTAAAAGGAGTGAAATGACAAAAACAAAACACTTTCCCTTCAGTGGATTTTTTGTATAAATAAAATTTCTTTGTTAACAAATTCATCTGTGTCCTTGTTAATGTTACTCTTAACTTTCTCAAACCATTTGTCTCCTTAGATCAATACTTTGGTTTTTTGTTGTCAATTTACAATACACCTACGTGTCAATGATTTACATTTTAAATGGCAGAATCTCCTATTATTTTAAAACCGATAGGAACTGCATTATGACGATGTGACATGCTTTGCTTTATTCCATTCATTGTAAACATCGAAAAAAGGTTATCAAAATGCTTGAAATCATTTTTTGCTCTTTAGGCAAATGCATCAATGAATTCTTAACAAAAAAAACTGAAGTTAGTCAATGTAACAAAAAGACTCTTATGACCTTTAAGTGTCTCCAGAATAATCAGCAAGTAGGAAACATGATGTAGGAAAACTGAAACCAGCTTATAATAAATGTCTTGAACAGGCCAGTGACAACTGATAGCCAGATAATGTCGATAAAGAGCTAATGTGGGAGTTTGAATCCCACATTTTATTGGCATACTGTAATTCTGCTTTTAATGTGGGATGCGGATGAACTTAACATCTGTAAGAATTAGCAATATAATATTTTTATTTATTTGTGAGCATTTAATTTCTATCCAATACTGATTACAATCTATTTGATGTATTTTCCTCAGTGTTCCTCCAAAACATCAAATGTAATTTTTCATTACCAGGGTTTTAATTTTTATATAATGAAAAAGGAATGAGAATTACTTTGAGGTGAAGAGATCAAAAATGAAACACTTTCCACATTCAATGCTGAATTAAGTTTCTATTAGTGCCATCTTCAAATGCATTTATTATGGTTACTCATTCTTCTTCAGCTAAAAATATTCAGAAATCATGAAATACAATAAAAAAATACATTGAACTTTAGAGGTATTCCAATCTTAAAATTTACACAACCTTAAATTTCAGAGCCTTTCTACGAAGGGATGAAGAGTATCAAATTTCATTATGCTCTTAGCTTCTATTCAAAGGTATCAGCTTAAATTCTGAAAGTGTCCTTTATGTACATCACAGACACAGTAAAAAAATTTAAAAGTAAAAAAAAAAACCAGATATCAGACTGTAATTGAAAAGAATAAATTAAAGTTGTTCGTGTAACAGAGGGGGGCAGTTGTACTCTTTAAATTATTTATTCGTTTTTTTTTTCACCAAAAGGTTTGTCTTGAAAAAAAACTCTCTCAAGGGATGCTATTTTTTTATTACTGTCATATTTTTTACAGACATCTAGTTTTTCTTTTCTAATCATACAGCAGTCTGCGCTCGGCATGTTGTCTACTATCCCTTGAATATCAGAATATTAGTATTCATAGAACTTTATTACTGTAAGTACGGTATTTATTGATAAGACATCCATCTGCCACAATAATAATTATTGTTTCTTGGACCCTGCTCGCGAGAGTATTGTATTGTGAAGTTAAAAGGATTTAACACAAGAAAAGTTCAAAAAAAACAAAAACAAAACCATTTCTGAAAAATTTATTAAGCCGTTTACGCGAGGCGCCACTGAGATGTTTTCATAACTTTCCATTTTAAAGAAGCCGCGCCAAAATATTGCGTGGCACCACAACCAGCATCTTCAAGAGCTACAAGATAAGGGAATATTTTGGTGCACGAAAAAACAATTTTTAATTAGTAAACCAAAAAAAAAAAGTTTACAACAAACCATACCTGGCGTTTACAGGGCTGTAGGTCCTTGCAAAATGTGAGAGTCATGGGCCCCAAATCAATATCGCTGAGTGGGATTTCGATTTCTCCAATCGGATCGTTTCGTGAAAAACGATCGTAGTCCAGTACTTGAAGATACAACGTTCGACTCAATAACTTGCTGTGTGTGAATCCTTCGAATCTAAAAACTTCGTTCCAAGTCGGGTTTAGATTTTTCCTTTTGATTCGAGTTTCCATTTTGTGTTTCTTGTCTGGAAGAAGCAGAATTTTTACAAAGGGGTCGCTGGTTCCGCTAAAATCTTTGGCGGGTAGTCCAGAAGCTTTAATAATTTTCAACGAGAGAACGATTTCTTGGGAATCGTAGGTAATTGAGAAGTAAAGCTTTCCAAGGTCCTCTTTAGAAGACGTTTCGATCAAGGGTGGTTCGGGAGGAATCACGATATTGGAAACATCGGGCTGGGGCGCTTGGACGTCGTACTCTTGTGGAGGGGGCTGAGAAAATTTCAAAGATTTTTTCTGATGACCGAGTGTGGGTGATTCGAGCCTTTTTTCAGGCGGTGACACGTCTGACAGCGATGAATATCTGGCAAATGCACGGTATTTGTGTCCGGGAACGCCATACAGTTGAGAGTCCGAGGACGAATCGTAATCACCACTTCCAGTGCTTTCTTTGTCGTCTTCTGACCCCTTCCAACATTTGTAACACCAGCTACACAACACTACTATACTTGCGAGAGAAACAATGCTGGCAATAACAGCTACAATGTTAGGGCCGTAAACAACTGTGGAATAGAAAGTGACAGAGAGAGCGTTATGTTGTTGGTTATTTGATATGGAAAAACACAAACTAAACATTTTCTTTTTACAATTATATTTTGAATTTGTTGTTTATTTGACCGAAAAATTATGTTTCCAAGAACGTTAATTTCCTAAAGGTGTAGTGGTTATTATCTGTTAAAAACGGTCAAAATATTAGAATTCTTTTTGTCTTTATCGCTCGTTAGCTTTGAAGAAAGAACGACAGTAAAGCCATTTAAACGCACAAAGCCACTTCAAGGTTGACTGCTTCCGGTGGAAATGAAACAAACGATTTTCCAAACGAACTACATTTCACACGCTCGGCTTTTTTTGCAGCAATAAGAGATTCATTTCTGTGCTTTTGGGTGCAGCAGGGCAGAAGTTAATCAAGTGTTCATCTCCAAGTTTTCCATTAGAGATAAGCTTAACATAAACAGCTCAATTCATCAAACCGTTGGCTATTCCGCCACACCGTTCAAACCTTCGATCTTAAAATACACTTTGTGGATTTTACAATTAATTTAAGAACCCTGGAGCAAGGGGGTTAGGCGTCGATCTTCGTGTCAGGCCCATGAGTGAATCATCATCACTGCTTGCGGATGATACAGAACAAAAACCTGCTTTGTTAAGTTCTCGGCCCTCGTGTTATTAGGGAAAATCGAATACAAAGCCCAACTAATATTACTCGCCTGTGTTATCCTGAGAAGTGTATTGTTGGACACTGTAGGCAATCATCTTTGAGCAATATTTTGATCCATTTCTCTCATTTCTTTACAACATTCGACGCGCACTTGCAACTTTTAACTGACCGATTCGTTGCGCGACCACTAAATTATCGGTTGCGATGTGCTTATGAACGAACTTTTAATGTTTTTTCACTTTTTCACCACGCATAATTATTAACTCATTGTTCCCCATGGCAACTTAAGCTTGATTGGCAGGAACGATAAAAAGAATTTGGCTCCAAAGCGGAAAATTCGCGCCAAATTTACATGTCCATATGTTGTGATGCCAACGGACCCACGTTTGGAGGGAACGAATTGTTGTTAATTACTGTTACAGCGCCGCGCACCTACGCGCAGTGTTCTTAACGTCATTATCAGTCTATTATTCAGCAACTCGTAAATGACGATCTGTTTTTTGGCTTAAGCATGAACTTCATAGTTGTCAGGGGATAAATTATATACGCTTTGATGTATAATTCATGCATTGGGATCAAGAGGTTACTCTGAAATTCCGCCTTACTCACGATCAATGATCCGTGAAAAGAACTAATACAATTTATACAAAGAATCGAGACACTTCTGAGAATGAATTTCAAAACAATACCGTTAGAATTTAGTAAGAGTAGAGTCAATTGGAAGAAGACGAACACATTGCTCTATTGCCTCGTACTGTGGGGTATTCTTTATACCCCGTGGGCGTAGTTTAAAAACACTCACAGGAATGTTTTTCAAAGCAAACAGAAAAAACAATATCACTGACCAAAGAATCTATCCCGTTTAAAGTTGACGTTGTCCATGAGCTACTGACGTAGTTGAGTCACAGTAACGTTTGTAAGATCGTGAGAGATCAGGAACAAAATAATCTTAAAACTGCTGTGTTTGTTGATTAACATTCAAACCGTAAACAACACAGAACATGAACTGAAGCAATATATATTTCAACTTCATCAACATTTGTTGCCGCTTTTCAGACTTCTGCCAATGTATGCTAAGCGTCTAAAACGATACCGATATCAAGGTGTGTAAAGTGTGTGTTGAGTATCTTTGTCAGATGTCGCCCAGCGATCAGATGTCGGTTAAAATATCAGCCCATCATCAACCCCCGATTTTTGTACTGTTTTTATACTACCATCGTTCTTTTACGATCAAGTAATGAAAATTGATCCAAAAAATAAACCTAAATTGCTTCACATTCAGTTTCTTTTTGGATGATTCTTGCGTTACAATATCTAAATCTACCAGCGTTTCATCACGATGCCGTTCTCTGATTGACAAAGCTGCTCGCTATCTATTCTGTTGTAGATAGTGAGGAGGTCAACAGTGTACGGTTGTTTAGCAAACGGGCGGCCTCTTCCTTGCGTTTTCGAAGTGCCTGTGAAGAGATTTGGATAAAGTTTTGAACGACTAGTAGATTTATACTAAAACAATTAGATTTAATATTCGCTCTCGATTTCTATGTGTGATAGTTGACTCGGCCCTCGTCAACTATCACGCGATAGAAATCTCGAGCTCATAAACTAATTGTTTAATATCATGGACAACTTTTGCGGCATTAAGATGAGTCGGGTGGGTCAGTTAATGCTTGTAAATCGCATTATCTCCAAAAAACGGATTGCGACCCCATAATAAGATTATATTAAAGGGCTTTTCGGGTTACATTCACTTCTTGTGAAAGTCTAGCTGTAACCAAGGAAATGAGATAAAGGATGTACGAGCGGCTCAATGCTCGCTACTAGACCCACGCTCCTCTCTGTGGCAGTCCAGTTCAAGCTGACGGAACTGGACCTTAAATCAGACTCGGGATCGTATCTACTTTACAATATGGTTCTCATGAAAGTTGAGTAAAGGAAAGAAGTAGATAAATAAATGTGGTTATGATAAAAAGCAATGGAGGCGCGGTGGACTCCGGATCGAGCGTTCCGCGTTTGAGGCTTGGTCGCGGTCATTTCGTTGTTCCCCCGTCTTGCGTTGTGTTCTTGAGCAAGACATTAAACTCTCACAGTGCCTCTCTCCACCCAGGTGTATAATTGGGTACCGGTAAATTTAATGCCGGGGTTAACCCTGCGATGAACTAGCATCCCATCCAGGGGCCAGGGAGAAAAGAAATACCTCTGGTCTCTTCACGTTTCAGAAACCAGGATAAGTTCCGGCTGTATGTGCCACTGGCCTGACGCAAATTTTACCTTTTTTATAATAAGTAACAAATTCAAAAAGTTGATGTATCATCATGCCATGGAGTGCTTCTCGCCCAGGGTACCACTTATGACGTGATCACCTTTCACGGCTGACGAAATTTTCCAGCAAATTAAGTAGAAAAAGTTTTCAAAACCGTGCTCAAATGAACATGATGCAATGAATAGGTCATATTCGTATTCCAGGTATTGCCGGACTGGAACTAGCTTGCAACTGAGTCTAATGCGGGGAGCCTTTTCAACGGCAAATGGCATTATTCTCTTTTTAATGATAATCCCTGGCAATAGCCTCCATTACAAACTAGTTCCAGTCCATTACCGGGAACACGAATATGGCCTTTTGGGTCAGAAACCAAGCCCTTAACACTTTCTCGTGGTGAATCATGGAATATGCCACGAGTCCACTTGCATTTTCTCGGTGTACCGATAAAATATAAGTGACAAGTAGGACATTCCTAGGTATACCACGAGAAGACGCTGGGAACACCGACAAAGAAAAGAAAAAGAAAAAGTCAAGGGTGCTCATTTCTAAAAATTGCTTTCTACTCACCGCACCATCAAAATCTTGAAATAATGCCTTGTAATGAAAATAAATGGAAGCCAACGTTACTGAGGGCAAAATGAAGACTTATTAACAATTATTCCACTCGCGCTTGTTGGATATGAGATGGTAGATAGCCAACGAGGCGTGTAGCGCCGAGTTGGTTATAATCGTCTCACATCGGCAACAAGCGAGAGTGGAATAATTCTTTTACTACAAACGTCCCCAAATATAGACAACTAGACTAAAATAAAAATAAAAACACCCCAAAAAATCACGCGTAAGCTTACCATGTTTCAGAAGAGCAAGGTATAATGGCTCATAACCCATGATGGCTAAACCAATGAAAACTCTCGAATTGCATCATCCAACGATCCAGTTTTTAATAAAAGAAATTATTCAAGACATTTTACAGATTAGGTCCAACATGAGCTGAAACTTCTTTAAGTAATCTTTTTGCGATTAGCTCACCCTAGATTCTACCCTGGCTCCAAAGGTTTTGTCTATTTTCTTTCTCTTATCTTTCGTTTTAACAAGACTGTTTCAAATCTGTAGAAGAAGGAAGTAAAAAAAAAACAAAACAAAAACATCTAGGACCGAGGAAAGGATTTTTTGCTTTGGAAACGTTGCCATGTTCAGCCTCCACACGGAGCAAGCCTGGAAACGAGATTGGTGAGACACTTGATGATGTATAGCGTGGGCCTGGTGTGTTTAGTTAGCTCGAAACTACAGAAACAGTAACAAACCTGGTCAGGGAAATACTATTAATAAAACCCTGAACTTCTCACTTAAAAGTCCAAGAAAAAAATTAAAGGACAAAATAACATAGAATAGATGCGCCAACAGGACAAACCTGAACATAAAACAGAAAATCACGTGGCCTGATATTTCGTTCGCTGAACAAATTGTTTTAGTTTTGGTTCAGACAATAGCCGTGTGTCGCAAATCAGGCATATTTTATTTTATTTTATACAAATACCTTTCTTAAAACCTTTCGCAATGACAACTGTTTTCTTCTTTTTTTTGAAAAGTGAAGTTTTGTACTGATGAAAATGAAACTCTGTTTGCCGATATTGTTGCGCATACATTATTTCCTTGTACAGAAATATCTCATTCAACTCATACTGTACGTCTTTGAGTGATTCACTGGAATCTTTAAAAGGTCAGTGGCGTTTTTCGCTTAAAGGGCTGTTGGCCTCGAGGGCTGGAATGGAATTCTATGTAGGCTATGCCGGGTCTTCCAGTTAAAAAGATAACATTGTTGACTCTTCGGTTGGTCAAGAGTCAATCCGTTCACTTTTAATACCGAGTTTCGTTTCCTTACTGAAGGAACTTTGGACATTATGAGCTTACATTAGGGCCATTTAAACAAGAAATTCGGAATAAATCTACATTAGGGCCATTTAATTTAAACAAGGAAAATAAAGTACGTTTTATTTTCCTCGTATAATGGCCTTACTCTGTTTCTTCTGTGTCGTAAGCGATAAATTGTCACAAACAGTGTTCCTAAACTGTGAGAGAAACGATTTTTGTTTACAAAAACTGTTTATCTTGTTTGAGTTTGCCAAAAGCTAACATGAAAAGAACTAGTTTCTTTCACCGGCAGACATCTGTCAAGCTGGTATAACATAGCTATCGAAAATTGTAATATGTTGCATTTTAAAATGTCAAAAGTTGTAACTTGCAAAAACACATTGTCGCGTTCTGCAGACTCAAAAAAAAAAAACAAAAAAAAACGGAAGAACTAGTGTCATCTTCCCCTCCTCTTTTCTTCATTCAGGTTTTAGAATCCATTGAAAGTGTTTTAACAATCATAGGAAACTTAATATCAAGAATCACAACAAAGTAAACCGGCGTACTTAGCAACCAGTACATTTAGTGACGATTTTGGTCGCACATTTTAGTTGGGAAGTGTGGTTTTTATGGGAATCCCATGTCAAAGAGGCTGTGTAAAACCTAAATAATAAAAAAAGAACGATTTTAAAAGTGTTTGTGCACTTTTAAATATATTTTTAGAAAGCAATGCTTCATTTTGATTTTCACACAAAAACAGGAAAAATACTAGTCTATATTGTAGCTATTTTTTACGGCCCATAAAAACCAATATATGTTTCAAGAATGTGTGGGGAATGGGGAGGGGGCTCTATTCCTTCCCTCAGCGACCTCCATCTCAGGAAAGTTGGCCGGGGCGTTGACTATGCCTAATTTAGAGCCTCGTGTAAAATCAAGTCTCGTTGCTGCTATGTTGTTCGATTCTCAATCACCTAACTACAACATCTCGTCCATGAGCGAATAACCACGGCAAATGCCTTCCCAAAGTTGAAAAAACATAATATCTTCATTTCAATATGTATACGTTATCCGTTTGATTAGCTGCTCACACGCGTTACAAAGGAGCATATGGTGTTGACACGGCAACAAAGTTGAATGAAAGCAAGCTGCTGTATAGAATTTTCTCAAAAGGTATTTCGAAAGACAAAATCATGCAAAGCGCGAAATGCCTGAAAGTGGCTAGCACTAGAGTAATAACCTTACATTAAATATCTTTGTCTCATTGTTGAAGAGAAAAGAAACTGAGTCAAATTTCTAGATAGCTGCTGCTCATTCTCATTTTAACGACGCACTACAACACGGTGACAATCAGTGGCGGATCTAGGGGAGGGGCTCGGGGGCCCCGCCCCCCTTATAGCTGGTTTTCACATGACGTCACTAAAATTCGAACCACAAAACTATTGATCTTCCTGAGTTTTACTTTAATGATGTATAAGAGCAGCTGAAAACTAAAATTCATACAAATTTTCGCTCCGGATGGGGTTTTGGTTTTGTGATACACTACGCTTGAATTCTAAGCTTTTGCGTGACGCGTCATTTACGTGACGGCCTAGAGAGCTGTCATGATGGTTAAAAGCGTGTCTTATTTCGGGGAACTTGGCTATCTGAACAGTTTATGTCTCAGAAAAAACATTATTTTAATGTTTTAGAGTTTCTCGAGGGATAAATTTACGTTTTTGTAGCAAAACTCAGTGACAGATGTTTCTGTTGGTTTCCGGCCGCCATGTTGGTGCCCATACGGATAGGCACCAGCATGGCGTCTCCATACAAATCTCTATAAATTTGGGTAAAAAATTTCTCCGCATA
>Ga0126339_10000713_pt1:2500-19772 | contig 19772 bp, 14 predicted proteins | sample OrbTmetagenome_2_FD_92532 | JGI IMG/M metagenome (GOLD analysis project Ga0126339, IMG submission 92532) | Coral microbial communities from Petempiche,Puerto Morelos, Mexico - Orbicella T R C metagenome | ecosystem: Host-associated > Invertebrates > Cnidaria > Coral | place...
CATTTACCTGAAAAGGCTAAAAGGTTTGATTAAATGTTGACTATATATATGCACAGTCTTTCTCCTCTTCGATAAGAACGCAGACTTTAAGAGAGTGGTATTTGATAGAATTTTCATATATTACCAGTAGTGTCAATCCTTAATTGCTTTAGCTTTCTTACGATTTCTCATTCATTATATGACTGAGAAAATTACTAATGCGCGCTCGTTAATTGCACTAAAGTGCAACTAAAAGAATCAACGATAAATTGGCCTGCTCTCAGCTAAAAAAAGGCAGTGTTTAAAGCACAAAGGCTAGTGCAGCTGAGCAAACAATTGAAAGAAATAATTACTCAGGCTTCCGCAGGAAAGCCTGAGTATAAAAATGCAAGCCGTTCGTCGTGGTCGTATTTGGTTGCCAAATGGGACGTCATGGTCGCAGGCGTTCCTAGCGTAGTGCGAAGAAACTGGGGATGAGAAAGCGACAGCACTCGCCCTTCGTGAGAATGCTGTGATTTGCGCATAAAGTTTGGGAGAGACTCGGAGAAGATGTCGATCGTTTTCGGAACGGGTTGGCCCACGAATTATATCGCTTGAGAGCCTGCCGGATAAGCAAAGTTCATGTTCGTTCTCACGAGATAACAAAGGAGCCATTTACGAGTTCAAACCACGAAAACACAGACAAAAAAACTAATTATGATGCTGAGAGGAACAACTCGCCGGGATGTTGAAATATCAAAGAATCGTCGTAAGCAGAACTTGGAAGATGAGCAAACAGCATGCAATTGGGTAAAGAGGATACTCAACGAAGCAACTTGAATAGTAAATATCTAAGGGTAACCCTGTGTGATAAAAAGTATCCTGATTCTTTTATTTGCTTTTACCCGGCAGCCGGGAAGTGTTTTCAAAAAGCTAGAGATCTGACAGTCTGAAATTATTATAGAATTTCCACGGAATAATTCATTTAATTCTTGGAATACAGTAGAATAGTAGATCTGCCGTAACTCAGTAGGTCTTGGTATCAACACTGTCACGCAATCTGTAGCGGACTCTCGTCATGTAGTGAATTGCAGTTCGGAAATCCATTGGTATTTCTACACAGAGATCGAGCATTCTCAGCAGGTTCGAATGGACAATTCGGTGGGAAAACGGAGAGAATTTCTGACTGCCGGGTTTATAAAGTTGTTTTGAAAAACCGTGCCTGTGAGTCATACAAAGTTCATCGGACAACTTGCAAACTCTAATCATTGAATAACATGATCGCGTGGTGTTTACGACCAAAGATCAAAATACTCAAATACAATCGAAAGGTTTCAAATAATAACGATAAACTTTGTGGAAATTGATCATCTATGAGTTTTTGACCGCCGGATAGCTAGTATTTTGAACAATCTTGCCCGTGCGTCAAGATTCTTGTAGTATGGCTGGGAGAATTCGTCCACTACAAAACCAAAACATTATTTAGAGTCGCTTGGCATTTCTGAAAAAATAGTATTTTCATTGTGGACAAAATGTCAAAACATCGAGATTTTATGGTCAGCACAAGCTCGAATATTTCCTCAACTACAAAAATAATACATGAAATCGCTTGACATTTCTAAACAAAGATCTTCAATTCTAAGTAATGAGTTATTTCGTGGAAATTCTATAATAATTTCAGACCTCCGGGTATCTAGACACAATGTAAAGTTTTTATTGTGTTCGGTACGCTTACTCGCGGTGACGCTTAGAGCGTCTAGTTCAAAATGAACATGACCCTGTTTAGAATCCCAACAAAGCTAAAAAAAAGTGCAGTAATTTTCTCAGCCATGTAATAACAACAGTAACAATATACTGCGCCATCGATGACCCGTCTATTTTTAGCTGTCAAGGTATCTTTTAAGGTGCACTCGAAGAATAGGCCCTTTGCAGCTAAGACATCACGTGACCTATTTTTCATAAAACTATGGGCTATAACTTAACGAATGCCAGAAATGGAAAAAGCATGTCGAAAATATCAAAATGGCCATGCAAGTTTGAGGCCTCCATCATTAAAGAAGGAGACTTTATGACGGTCTGAATTTTTAAAAGAATAAGAAGATTTGTAGGGAAGAAGTTGCTGGAGAGCAAGACCTTGCACTCCAGCAACATTTTGCACACAAATCCTCTAAATTTTCCGAAAATTCAAACTGTCGTATAAACTTACTCTTTAAAGCCAGGGGCCTCAAACTTGGCCATTTTGGTATTTTCGATGCGCTCTTTCCATTTCTGACATTCTTTAAGTTATAGCCCATAATATAAAAATTTTCTAGGAAAAATTTGGTGACGTGACCCCCAGCTGCAAGGGCCTATTAATTATAATGATTAATTAATGTCCTTATTTCCGTTTTTAGACTCAATTTCCACCGGTCTCTCGAGTCAGGTGTAGTATAACAGTGGCTAGTAATCGAGCCTTTTCCGTTTTAAGTGGTATCTTTTGGGGGAGTTTCATTCAAATTTTCCAACAAGCACCTCCGACATTTTCATCTGGGAGTTCCCCTCCCTGGGTCTATTCTAGTTCTGCCAACTGATGAAGACTGGAGGCATTTTGCATATGAATATTGTCTAAGAAAGACAATGGCTTCGTCATTGATGTTTGTGTCTTATTCTATTGTAATAAGTATGTCTGAATTTCACCATACACCTTGTTTTGATCCTACGTACTTCACTAACATTAAAATCAAACATTACGTTAGCCTAATACAACTGAAAAGTATACTTTATACTGGCAACATACCATGCAAAACTCTAGTAGTTATAGAATTTTTCAACACTTTTAAGAACGATTATACACTTATTTAGGCCTAACAAGCAAGCTAAGCGAAAGAACGAACTCAGTAGTGAAATGTAGGACGGGCAATCACAATCTAAGGATTGAAACTGGTAGATACGATCAAATTCCAAGGCACTGCTCCATTTGTGAATCTAATCAAATTGAAGACGAATCTCACTCTCTTATAAATTACCAAATACTCTATTCTAAGAGCTGAATTTTATAGAAAAATGGAACATATCGTTCCGACATATTTAAGCAATTACCTTCGTTACAAACCATCGACGAACTTATCACTACTTCAAATCATTATATTAACATAATTAAACTGATTAGAAAAGTTCATTTCATCTTATACTTTGATCTACACAACATTCTACTTTCAAATCAAACCGATGTAACTTGAATGTTATATCACCTTGATTGCTATATCACCTTATTATATGTTCACGAAAATCATTACTGTTTTAGTTTTAATTTTAGCTTACAAAAGCTCTTACAACACTGCAAATAAAGCTTGTTGTTGTCGTTGTTGTAGAACTGAAGGACATTAGAAAATCTTACAAATGGAGTTTCCTTTTTTGGATCGACTTGCTGGCCATCCTGCCGATTGAGATCTTAGCCACTACAGAGACAGTTTTCCACGAAAGATGGCATCTTTTTGCGTTTCTTCGTCTAAATCGACTTCTTAAAGCTGTCAGGGTAAGCTGAACGTTTTCTTGATTTGTTGATGCAACTACTTCAGAAGCTAAAATTACGACAATTTCCACTCACTAAGAGAAACATTGTATCTGTACATTGTAACATGCAGATACGATATATACTTATATCAGATTGTGTTTGTTGTCTGGAAATCATTTCCATCTTAGAAATGCCTGCAAAACGTTCAGAAATGTGTGTTCATGACCTTTTGGTTCACTGTGTTTGTAGATGATCCGATGTCTGTCGCAGGTAGGGAGTGCAAATAAACTGTTACAATAAAAAAAAAGTTATTACTAATCCAAACATGGTGCTAACAGGCGCTTCCAGCCAGTAGACATCTACAGTCAATTCTCTAGAAATATCAACTTGACTTCCGGCCGAATATAAGAGGGCCTGGGCTCAACTGAAAGGATTTATTAAAGTTTTAAGTTTCAGTGGAGAAAAGGCACGGTTTTGTATTAAACTGATAGCTACATAATGCCGAAAAGTTAAGTCAGTGATAACTAGAATGCCAGTACAGTGCCCCTGTTTGTCCAGACCCTCGACTGATAACGAGGCAGTTCTCTTTCTGCGCCGGAAGCTTCCAGCTTATATCGGCCAAGTTGGATCAAGAAACTGCCCTGCAGACCACGGTGTGATACACAACATAGGCTAATTCCAATGTGACTTTTCTTAGATTCCACGTTTTTTTACCAACCTGGAGAGCAACTTAAACTACAACATTGGTAAAGTACGAGCCGTAAAGTTCACAATCTACATTATCTTGACCACGCACATTAGCGCTTGCGTGTGGTTTGTGGACGCCTGTTTTGGAGAAACGTAAGTCCCATGGCCATCACTGTGTGGTTTAGACATTCCCAGTTTTCTTAGCCAGCATCTCGCCATTCTTATCCTTTCGGACATCTATTATTGATGCCAGCGGAGAAGTGAAACGAGGAAATAAATCAGAGTAGACCAGCTTTGTTTCGCCTTTGCTTTTGTCATTGAAATAAAAGCTTCTATTTGATCTAAATTTCTGAATTTTAACTTTTAGTTATACATAGAATTAATCTTATTCTAGATAGGAAATAGGAGAATATTAATTTGTTTCACAAAGAACGGTTTGCAAAGTTCGTGATTGCCAATTAAATACTAAAGATTTAGTTGTTTCGCTGGATTTGTCTTGTAGTTGTACCCCAGGAAGCTGGGCCCAACACACTGGAGAAACTCAGACCGTCGCTGGTTTGGACGATTATGTCGCCAGTCTCTACTGGGCGGCAGCCACGATGTCCTCGACGGGCTATGGCGACATCCATGCCCACAATACTGAGAGTCAGCTGATAGCCACAGTGGTCATGCTCACTGGTCTTTTGCTGTATGGATACTGCCTTAGTACTATTGCTGCTACTCTTGCCAATTCAGCGGCACCTAAGTATGCAAATTAATTTTATATATATATATATATATATATATATATATATATTTATATTGTACGCAGCAAATGGCCGGGTACTTAAGCTTTTGTCGTCAGGTTAAGATCTGGTTTCTCTGGTCTTAAACGAAATGCGTTTTCAGCAAAAAAAGGAAAAGTAGCGTTCTTTAAAAGTTGTTGTTCAAAACATTTTGTTACTCAGAATAGCATCATACAATAGGCCCTTAAGTTCCATAGACTGCGTATATACTAAGACTTTCATGACACTTGATTTGGGTTAGTTTTGGATTGGTGTGATAACAAGTGAAGGTAAATGGTGGGAGAGGTATTCCGCCATATTGACCTTATTCTCAAGGTAATCCCTCTCATACTAATTTTAGGCATGGTACTCAGTTTTTCCTTGGATAACATCACCACGTTCATTGTTTGGATGTTTTCGTGGAGGATGAAAATGGGTGTAAGTGGCTTGGGTTGTGCACGTGTCACAACTAGATTGACAATTTGTTGACCCACTTGGATTATCTATGTTACCCTTTCTCTCTTTATTGGTATCTTTTTGTTTTAGGGTGGATTTTTTCGCGAAAATGAGAGCCGTACAAGAATTCATGGTAGAGCAAAACCTCAGCCGGGCGTTAATGACTCGTACAGAGAACTATCTGGCAATGTTGTGGAGAGTTAACAGGTATTTTACAAAAACGGTCTAATTTCTCGCGCGCTGATTGGCTCATTTTCATCATCAATAAAGAGTACAGACGGATAAAATTTTAATTTATGCAAGATTTCAAGTTCAACTTTCAGCTGTCAAACTGTCAGCTTTTTAACCAATGAGATTTTAAAGACTTTTTTAAGTACCAATCAAAAAGCGAGAAAAGCTACTGACAATGTTCGCGTCATTTTAAATAAAATTCACTTATCTTTGTTTACGGCAAGTTTACGGCAAGTTTACGGCGTCTTTTCCCCGCATTTATTCCCAGCATTTGACCATTTTGAGGTCTTGTTACGGTTTGAGATTGACTGAGTAGTCTAATTTGTAAGTTATTGGTTTGGTTTTGGTTTCACGATACTCAGTTGAAAAGCGCTCCAACAATATAACCAAATAAGCAATTTACGTCCTCAGAGCCGACCAAAATGACGTATCAGTCTGTTTTAAGATTCCAGTCATCACATATAATTAACAAATTGACGTCTGTTTTTTTTGCGTCTGTCCTCTTATTGACGATAAATTTCGCCATAACATTGTCAAAGTTTACTGCTGAACCATTCGCCTGCGGCTGGTGGTTCCACAGCCATTTTGACAATGTTATGACGCAATTTATCATCAATAAGGGGAAACATGCATAAAAAACTGACGTCAATTTGTTAATTAGATGTGATGACTGGAATCTTGAAACAGACTGATACGTCATTCTTGTCGGCTCTGAGGGCGTAAATTGCTTATTTGGTCATATTGTTGGAGCGCTTTTCAACTGAGTGTAGTGAAGCCAAAACCAAACCAATAACTTACAAATTAGACTACTCAGTCAATCTCAAACCGTACTAAAACCAAAACCAAAACCAAGGTATATATTGCCCGATTACTTTCGACACTCAATTGAAAACCGCTCTATAGGCTAATATCATGATTAATTAATTAGTTGGTACTACTTGATTTGGTTATCCCTTGTGTAACACATTCCGGTGCTTTTAGAGGAGAGGCCATCCCTGGAGGTAAGACACTGATCGAGGATATGCCGCTGTCACTTCAACAAGACGTCACTTATGAAGAAACAAAAGACTTCTTGGAAAAGGTAATCATGGTATGATATATCACACCATGTCATGATCTCTTGATCAGGCACGAAATACTGTGTTTGACCGCGTTTTTAAACACCAAGAAGAGAGTTGAAAATATGATGCTCAGCGTATTTGAGGAAATGTGGTCAAACACTGTTTTGAGTGCTTGATATATCTTCTCAGTAGGAACTAAAACTAAGGAGAAAACAGAGAAATAAAAATTTTCTTATTCCATTAAACAATTAGACTACGAACCCGAGTTTTCTATGAGCGAATAGTCGCGTAGCAGCGAATTGACTTTTTACAATAACTGTCTAATTTCTCGCTCGCTGATTGGCTCATTTTTATCATCAATAAGAGTACAGACGGATAAAATTTTAATTTATGTAAGCTTTCAAGTTCAACTTTCAGTTGTCAAACTGTCAACATTTTAACCAATGACATTTTGTGGACTTTTTTAAGTAGCCAATCAAAAAACGAGAAAAGCTATTGACAGTTTTCGCGTCATTTTGAATAAAATTCACTTATCTTTGTTTACGGCAAGTTTACGGCGTCTTTTCCCCTCATTTATTCCTGGCATTTGACCATTTTGGGGTCTTGTTGTCGTAAAAAACAAACTGCCGTAATTTTTTATGCGTCTGTCCTCTTATTGATGATAAATTTCGTCATAACATTGTCAAAGTTTACCGCGAAACTTATGACGCAATTCATCATCAATAAGAGGGAAGACGCATAAAAAAGTGACGCCATTTTGTTAAATACACTCATAGAAAACTCGGGCTAGGTCATGTACCCACATTTAAAATTCGAGTTTTGATTTAAATCGACTTTCCTTTAAAAATAAATTTATTGAATTTTATTTGGGTTAAAAAGGATGAACCCTTTATTATTAAACTTTTTGATTTCATTTCGTGGTTGGCTGCAAAATCAGAGAATTAACAATTATTTACCTTAACTATGTTTAGGTGCCTATCTTTATGGAGACAGATGCCGGTTTCCTACGTCAGTTGTCCCTGAAAACCACTTCATATCTTTTCTCCCCAGGTCAGTATATCGCTTTACCAGAGATACGCCTGTATTTCAAACACTGATTTCAAACCGTTCTGTTTCCAGGTGACTACATTGTTTACGCCGGAGACATGGGTCGGGAGATGTACTGTGTCAGGAGGGGCCTGGTTGAGGTCATTGGAGATGATGACATCACTGTGGTGGCCACCTTAGGCCCTGGGGCTTACTTTGGCGAGGTGAAAAATGGTTTTGTCGCCTTGTTACCTTTATACGATACGATACGATACAATACGATACGATACGATACGATACGATGCCATGCCATGCCATGCCATGCGATACGATACGATACTATATTTATGGTGGGGTTTAAATTTACGCTTAGCTAATCAGCTAGTTTACAGGTAATCGAGGGCCCTAGTGTATTCTAAAAATTAAAACTAAAACTGTACAATAATTGATCGTATAAAACTATAAACACTGCAGAGAGCTGAAAATCTAGAAAATCAAATTACAATAAACTCCGATATCAGTCAAACGTAAGCGATCGAATTTTGTTGTTTACTTTATTATGCCTACAACTGTAACTTCCCGTAGTTGCCCTCAGCTGCCTTTTTTTGTTTATTTAATTTTTTTTACATTTACATATATGTTTGGTCGTGGAACTCAAGAGCTCATATTGGGAGCTAACACATAAACTTAAATTTTCCTCTATGGTTTTAGTCGGAATAGCGCCAGTCAGGTCTTAAATATATGATAGTCACTAGGCAAATAGGTTGTAAAGATACTCTTTACCAAAATCCGCGCTGATTTTTGTTTTGTTTATATATCTAGATCGGACTTATCTTCGGTGAAAACCGCTTAGCTACAGTCAAAGCCAAAACATACTGTGAAATTCTCATGTTGACCAAGCCTGCTCTGGACGAGGTGCTGGCGAATTTTCCGGTTGTGGCCAGGTTTGTTTATCTGTCGTCTTCCATTTGCTTTAATCGGTAGAATGAATTTTTTTAAGGGCTTCCAACTACAGTTCAATTCATAAGGTTAAATTTAGCACAAACAATTATAAGTTCGGTACGAAAGTGAGAAGTGTTAGAACAGTTTGTCCGGTTCATGGGTCATAATAATACAACGGTTAGTCATATATACAACAGATAAGATGAAGAAAGAAAGGCAGCTATTATTCCGGAGCGCAAGTTTTTTATAATTTACCGACATATTAAAAATGTATATAGTTTTTATCTTTTGCTACATATGTGGTAATCTTTCTAGCATTTTTTTTTGCAATTTCATTTCAATTTTTAGTTGCCCAGGGCACCCTTTGATAACAGCATTCGTTGATGGGCTTACCCTAGTTAAATATGTTTACATTTAACTAGGGTTTGCTGGCTGTCGCTTTTTGCATATGTTTTTAGGTCGTCCATATAAAAGAGGTGGCTGATTGTTATACCCTGGGCTTTATTATTATTATTATTATTATTATTATTATTATTATTATTATTATTATTATTATTTATTGTAGGAAATGTTCTCATCTCATTGTCTTAGATATTTTTCTAATATCAGCAAAAATGGTAGCGGGAATATTCTTTCTTTTTAAACTTAAGCGGAAATATTTAGGATTGCTGTTTTTATAATACCATTTATAACTGTCATCACAACCAGACGTAACACAACTCGTTACTAGCTCAATTGCCCGAAAAACGTTTTATCAAGCTTTATCAAGTAGTCTTTGAAAGGTATCAGCATTAACTGGCTTTCCACCTTCATGGGCTCGTTATCTTGGCTTTCCAGGCAAATTTATGATGCGGGAGTTAATAATGAACATCTCAAGGACGTCAGGAAAGCAGCTTTCGAGTCAACAAAGGCTGCTGTAAGAAGACTTTCCATTAAATGCGCTCAAGGATCAGCTTCTTCAAGAGCATCCAAAACCAAAACTCAGGCATCCAAGAAGACAAAGAGTGGGCGCGTATACCCACAGATGAGGTACATGAACAGATTGCTCTCTAATCACACGTAAGCCAGCTTAAGTTACCATCAGGAAGAGCAAACAATCTTTCACTTCACACTAGTGCAAGATTATTCTCGGTTGTGTAGTCACCAAACCTACGATCAAGGATAAAATCTCCTCACGTGCCGTTATTAACTATCAAAACCCTGGGGCCAGATTCACAAAGGCCTTTTAAGGGTATCTTGTGAGTATATCGTTCGAATACAAAAGCTATTGTTGAGTAACGATTCTTAGGATGCAACTTAACTAAGGAGAGCTTCTGAAATTGATCCTCTGGTTTGGATGCGAAAAGGTAAAAAAAAGGTATGGGCGTGTTTTGATTAAACACGTGATTTATTATTCGTGTTCAATATTCAAATGGCTGTGTGGATAAAGCGATTTTCGTTTGACAAACTCTTTGCCTGAGTGTTCGCGATTTGTTTCATCACCAGTAATTTGAAAGGATTGAAACAAGCTTTGGCCATTTTCCCGCTAAAATATTCCCTAATTGAGAGAGCCTTGTTGGGTCGACTTATCAAATACCTGGAAATTGTAAGCAAACTTGATTTTGCTTCAACTCCATTTTGGTTTTTGGTTTTGTTTTTTTTTTTTTTTTTAGAATAGCATATAGTCACGCTGGCGTTGTTCTTTCAACGTGTTCACTAAACGAATAGAGGGCTTAGTAGATATATACATAAAACATAAACGTTCTTCTTCGGCTTCTTTTCATCTTTGCACATTCAGCTATATGCAGGCAGGTCTGATGTCGGTTGTAAAGGATTCAAAAGAAGACATAAACGAACCATACAGTTATCTCCATCCTGTACTACGTGTGCTGTCCTGGCTACTAATGAGGTAGGAACTCACAAGTTGAAAAACAGGTATGGCATTGGCGCAGTAAGTTATAAGTACTCAATAAATGACCCACCGTGGGAGAAGTAAGGACCGTCCGGGTGATCGTCTGCTTGCTATGCGAGTGTGTGTCTGACAGGATAGGTTGAATACAATTCTTGATGAGTAGACGATTTAACAGAAATGTTAATTACGCACATTTGTCCTTGCATCAATCAAGAACGCAATTCTTGATACTGTTGTAAACCGATCATAATTGCCCAAGAAACATTGAAATTATCGTTTCACCGTAGTTCTTATAACTAGATATTAATACAAATAAGAAGAATTAATATCGACTTTTCGGTTATTTAACTCTTGTATAAAATCATCACATACGATGTACATTAAGTTATACTTTAAAGTGCAGGACTTCTTTTTTTAGTTGCCTTCAGGTTCGTATTTTATAGGCCAACTTGTTTAGATAAAGCGTTGATTGATTGATAATTGACAGCTTCCGTAACGTACGGCCTTAATAGGGCTTTCTTTTAGCTCACATGCGCAGTGGATTCTCACTTGAGCACTTCCAACCAGAGGGATTCCCGATCAAAATCAGAAAGATTCTGGAAATATTAGCTGTCAAAAAATAAAACTTAAAAGAAATGGTCTTGAAGGAAGAATGTTTCTGATTTTACAACCGTTATTTAGTAATTACTGAATTACTTTATTACTCTTGTTAAACTGCATATTTCGATAAGTAGGAAACGTGGTGTAACTCCTAATCTAATTTCTTTCCGTGATTGTTGTCAAAGTGAAATTTAGAACTGAGAAATATATAGCTATGAGAAACAACACAGAAACTATATTTAAAATATATTCAAAATAAATTTACCTTACCTTACCAACACAGAACGTAACTTTCAGACTAGATAGAAGCCGTTTGTAAAATGCATGCCACAAAATCAATTTATTGTATTCAGTCTTATTTTTATTTCATTTCATTATAATGACAGGACGTACAAGCTTTGTTGTTAGTAATGTTAGGTGTTATTAGAAATATGTAATGCTTTTGTTTTTGAACCTCACAAGGTAATTGGTAATTATCTCTTTATTTACAGGCGCACAGTCTTGCCTGATAGTTCGGCTTTCGTGGTATGGCATGGTGTCTCGCTTGTTATAGCCGGGATGTTTCCCTTCACACTCACCCTACAGACAGCTTTTTTGCACACCGCTACCAGTCTATGGATCGTAAATTATTGTTTTGACTTCCTGTGCTTGGTGGACATGTAAGTGTTGAACATGCTCAGATTTCTGACGAGTGCTCTTTATTTCTTTGCATCGTTGAGGCAGAGTCAGCTTTAATCAACGTTTTGTCTTCTTTAACTGGTCTTTTCTGACTTTGTAATCAGTGCCTTCAGACGTCGTGCCTCTGTTGCTCTGAAATAAATTCAGCAATTAAGTTCAACAAAAGCACGGCAGAAGCACGGCGTCTGGATCAAACTTTTGAATTAACTTCGGCAAGAAATTAAGTTCCACAAGCTCTGCCGTGCTACACAACTCTAGCACGGCAGCGGTTCAAACGCCGTGCTTCTGCCGCGCCAAACAAAATTCCTAAATTAATATCAATGTATTTTGGCGTGATTGCGTTCCAGGGAGAAGTTACGAGGAGAATTACTACGTGGCTTCAGTAAATCCTGAATTTGGCACGACTCTGGAAAAAAGTGTAAATCGGAGTCTTGTTTCCGCCGTGCTACTGTCGAACCTAATTGCAATTGGCTTCGCGGGACGGTCTGAACGGGGTTTTAGATCATCTCCCATCTACAGTAAAACAACTGCAATCTTTGTTTTTAGTCGTCGTATTTATTAGTGTCCCTTGATGGTCTCGGCTCAGAGAAGGGATTCTGTATTGGACGTATCATTTAGTTAAAAAATTGACTTCAGGTTTTCATGCGTCTGTCTTGTTATTGATCATGAATTTCGTCATAACATTGCAAAGTAGCTGTGAATCCACGAGGCGATGGCCGAGTGGATACGAAGACTACTTTGTCAATGTTATGACGAAATGCATTGTCAGTAACAGGACAGATCCATAAAAAACTGAAGTCAATTTGGTTTTTGCAATAAATTATCGCACAAATTAGAAATTAATTTGTCTGTCCGCTTATTGGCAATGAAAATTAGCCAACGAGCGCTCGAGAATTTCTGCCGTTAATACAAATTCGTACCCTGTACGGAAATAATCGAGAACAAGAGAAAAACAGATTGCAAATCCATTAAATATGCACTATCGTGCAGTCTACCATGACCACCATGTTATAAAGTAATTACTTTTTATTCTATTTTGTTTCATCTCAGGTACATCAAGTTTCACCTCGCGTTTTACAACGAAAACAATGTCCTTGTCACACATCCACTCTTCACGGCAAGGAATTATCTCCGGTAATTATGTACTTGATGTTTGTTTGTTTATTGGTCGCTACATGACTTAAAATGCGCGAAACTAGGTGCCACGCAGTCGGACTGGATTGACAAAACTCAAAATGAAATTGAGCTTTAGCGAACAAATGTCTTTCATACCATAGGTGAGATAAGCGTCTGAGAGTGGGACAAAACATTCCATAATGATGAAGCAACCCCACAGAGGTCTTTGTGGCGTTTGTAGTTGAGTTTTACGCAATTTTGAATTTTCGCGTGAAAGTAACAACCAATCAGACGGCGCTGCACAGATCCATGTAGTGTGACGTCACGGACAGGGAATCCCACGTTTTTCTCACACAGGGGGGAGGGGTAAATGAGCGTGGGAAAGAAGAGTGGGAAAGAAGATGTCTCGCTGTTGTTGACTCATTCCCAGGCGTCTGTTATTTCGCCAGAGACAAGTCCAGCATAGCACGCGCCCTCTAAACAGAGATATAAACGAGAAACGACTGAAAACGAGGCAATCGCTGCTGACTCAGGAGAAAACGAACTAATAAATAAACAGTTGACACAACAATGTCTTTTCTTTGTAGGACGAATTTTCTTTTGGACCTCTTCTGCTCGTTTCCTACAGACATCATTGTTTTAGCCATTTGGCCTGACAGCCTCGGTAAGCTCAATATTTTTTCCTCCATAAGTCCCACTTTCTTCAGTGATATATATCTTATACAACAATGACGCCAATGTTCCGTTACTCTTAATCGTCACTATATTTCTTTTGGGTCGTAGGCGTTCTTCGCATTCTATCGTTGGCTCGCCTTAACAGATGTTTATATATGTACAAAATGGTAAGTTTGATTACCGTCAAAATGAAAAAAGTAAAATGGCGCAGGTACATATACTAGAGCGCGGATGCTTTCTGTTCTGTAATCATCAGAGTAGTAAGATAGATATTTAACAAAACTTAAGGTGACCCACTACAGTTTTTCTGAGACTCAATAGCGCCGCAACGATTGCCTGCCAGACGTCAGTATCAATCGTGCTTGAAAAAATGACGCAAGTAACCTTAAGAAGAAACGAAAACCACTTCAGCACTTCAAAGGCATTAAATCACTTCGGTAAACGTACAAATAGTTTCAAACTGCGTTCAAACATGTGTTTAAGCCTAGGGCCAATAAAAAATAACAAACAAGGTCGATGAACAACCGGTAAAAGAGCTCTAAGTTTTTGTTTCTTTCTCCCACGCCATACATGGCGTAAAATGAGCGCGCGCTTAAGTAAAGGGCATGCGCAATTCAATTCTCATCCAAGGCTGTAAAAGCCGTACAACCCATGATGAAATCTTCACAGTTGATTTGTAGGGTTGAATCACGTTTGGAGCCAAAATTTTAAGCCTGTAAGACAGATTTTGAGCTATTTTTGATTTCACATTTTCTTAGTTTGCGAAAAATCTGTCTCACAGATTTTTGTTTTACTTTGCGTGAATGTTAATTCAGAGCCAATTTCTTATTCCTAAAATTTTGAGGTGGGGTCATATGGGTAGATTTTGAGAAAAACGTGATTTAATCTACTAGTGCCCAGTCTCTCTTTAGGTTCTCGGTCGTTCATTTTGGCCATTTGTTGACGTTTAATTGTTCAAGTTTCACATAGAATGGCAAAAGACTTAAGGAAACAGTAAATGGAGAAATTAAAGGAAAAACATCTTGGAACATAATTCAAAAGAGTTAGAAGATGGGCTGTTATAATCCATCAAAACTGTAGTAAGCCACCTTAAGCCTGAAATTCAGTTGGTTTTTGAAATTCAGGGGCCCGTTTCTCGAAAGCTCCGGAAACGTTTCGGGCCCGTAAAGCCATTCTTAGTTCATCTGTATCTAAAAACGGAGATCAAGTGTATACACCTGAAATTTCTTGTATGAAGGTAACCTCTGTTCATATTAAGAATATGTGAATAAAACAGCTCTGTAATATTAATCATAAGGTTTAAGATTTTTCTATGGCTTTCCGGGTGAGAAAACAGCTCGGGAGCTTCGAGAAACGGGCCCCTGGCCTGGGTTGTGTTCTTTTGCAAGACAATTTACTCTCATAGTGCCTCTCTCCAACCTGGTATATAAATGGATACTTGCAAATTTAGTACCAGACGTAACCCTGCGATGGATAAGCATCCCATCCCATACTTCTAGTCGCTTGATGATACGGCAACCACGATAAACTCAGCTTGCAACTGTATGGTCCAAGTCGCCTGACGCAAACTTTGCCTATACCATGTAACCTGCCGCAAAAAAATATCGTCACGACACTGCTCTATTTTTAATATCTTTTAGTGAGGTATCCAGCCACTGGCTTCCTTCAAATTATGTATTTCCTTGTGTCTTTTTTCAGCAACAGTTCTTTCGTTTTATGACGGATTCAATGGGAAAAAATACAAACCTGTTGGGGTAGGTAGAAATAGGATTGTTGAATTTTTTGGTCGATTCCACTAGCATTCAATACCGAATTATTATGAAACCCAAATGGAAAACAACAATAAGAAAAAAAAAAGAATAAAAACAAACGAAACGAGAAACAGCTCGGTCAGTAATTTGACTTTGTTGTGAATTCATTCGGGTTTGTTGTTATTTTTTGAGGGCGACCTTACAAGAACACGAACACATCGCAAAACTCTCTTTACGATATGCTGACAATTAATATTTGTATCTTTTTAATATTCCATAGGCAGCTTAAGTTTGCTCTGTACATGGCAACCTTTACCCATTGTATAGCATGTGGCTGGTTTCTACTCGCTTGTAAAGGACTTGAAAATGGCGATCACCTCTGCTCAGTGGATTCTTGGGTCGAGAGGGAAGAACGCGGCTTAGGTAATTTGAACCTGCAATAAAACACAACTGAGCACCTAGGTTTTCTTTATTCTTTTCTTTCGTTATTTACTTTCTTTATGTCTTTTCTGGTTTTCTTCATGTCCGTCTGTTCTCCCTTCTGTTGCCCGTCGGTCGTTCAGCTGTCTATCTATTTTCCCGTCTGTCAGTCTGTCTGTCTCTTTGTCTCTCTGTCTGCCAGTAAATGTCTGTCTGTCTGTCTGTTCGCCAGCCTGTTATCCCGTCTCTCTGTCTGACTGTCTTTCTGTGTCTGTCTGTCTGTCTGCCCGTCTATCTATCGGCCTTTTTGTCTATCTGGCTGTCTGTTTGTCTGTCCATCAGCCTGTTTATCTGTCTGTCTGATCTGTCAGTTTGTCTGTCTGTTTACTTGTCTTCCTGTTTGCCTGTATGTTTGTCTGTCTTTCTGTCTACCTATCTGCCTTTTTGTCCACCTGTCTGCCTGTTTGCCTGTCTTTCTGTCTTTTACCTTCCAGCCTGTCTGTCTGCCTGTTTGCCTGTCTGCCTGTCTGCCTGTTTTCCCGTCTGTTTGTCTATCTGTCCCTCTGTTTATCTCCCTAACTGGCAGAAAGCGAAGGTGAATAGCAACCCGAAAAAGGGCCTGGTAGGTCGTATTTCCGGTTAAGATTAATTTCCCTTTGAGTTGTTACATTCCTAACGAAATAAATCCTACAGAATTTAATGTCGTTCTTTGTCGACAGGAAATTCAACAGTTGGTTTTCAGTACATTACTAGTCTTTACTGGGCAGCGGCTACCTCAGCCTCGGTTGGATACGGGGACATTCATGCACACACTACGACCGAGGTAAGTACCACAGTGATCCCACGATCTAGATTATAGCCACTTTGAAAATTACAGAGAAATCTACGCACCAGCTTTACCGAGTTGGTATTACCAATTTGAATGTATTGCTTAGCAAATATCAGTCACCATAGTTAAACAGCTTGCTGTATGCTCTCAGTAAAATTAAAGTAAAACACGCGGCATATAACACACGTACGAAATGTCAGTTGAAACGTCGTTATAAGGTTTTATTATTCCTAGTTTTTATCTTGTTTTTTACAGCTTAGTTATTTTATTAGTTATTTTTTTAACTCATGTTTTAAAATCATTGTAAAGCGCTATTGGATAGCGATAGGAATAGCACTATATGAATAAAGTATTATTATTATTATTATTATTATTATTATTATTATTATTATTATTATTATTATTATTATCGTCCTCACGTAATGTTTGCTTAGCGACCTTAGGGCCGAGACCAAACAATGGTCCTGGGGCACTAGGGGATAGCCAGTTTTTAGCTTGATAGCACCGTCCTCAAAATGTGTGCTGTACCTAGCAAGGTTATCTTTTGTAGTTCACTGATGCTTAATTGGCAGGGAATTCTTCCAAGATAAGTTTCTAGTCCCTTTTTGATAGCTCCAAGTGCTCCAATGATAACTGGTATCGTTTCCGTTCTCATGCCCCACATTCGGCTTGTTTCGATTTCCAAGTCCTTATA
>Ga0126339_10000714_pt1 | contig 19765 bp, 8 predicted proteins | sample OrbTmetagenome_2_FD_92532 | JGI IMG/M metagenome (GOLD analysis project Ga0126339, IMG submission 92532) | Coral microbial communities from Petempiche,Puerto Morelos, Mexico - Orbicella T R C metagenome | ecosystem: Host-associated > Invertebrates > Cnidaria > Coral | place: Petempiche,Puerto...
GGCAGGTTTAAGTTAAGCTCATCGCCGTTCGCAAGCAAAATGTCAGTTAGTACAAACCAGTTACATTAAACGAATTAAAGTTTTCTTCTTTGCCATATAATAAACATCTTATTAACCGAGCTAAGTCGGTCTGTACTCACGACCTCGGTCAAGATTGTCCCATACAGACTTCCTGCTCGGTTAATAAGAGCTAAGTATAAATGCCCATGGGCCGATTACGGATTATGCAAATTAGGAAGAGCCCGGCTCTGAAAATTCAAGCGCATTGAAACGATGAAAGCCAATAAAAAACAGTAAGAGAAAGTAAATTTAATTCCGAGTAGCTAAAAGTTTAGAGATTTTTCTTTAAAAAAATTTAGATGGAAGTCGTTTTTGACTTACCAGCCGGTAACCTTGGCGGGCACTAGTGCAAAACAATCAAAGTTTGCCAAGTCTTAAGTAAAGCTAAAATCGCTAAGTGAAAAACACCATCGGCAGATCGGTCATGCATCCACGAAGAAACTTGTCATCTTAGTCACAACAATTACCGAAATATTGAACTCCGTCACGGTTCTCATCAAATAGATTCCCTCGCTTTAACACAAACAAGTGTAAATCAGCTTCCAGGATCATCAGATGTAAACAATCGGGCGGTTTCTGTCGGTAGCAGTGTTTCTGATAACGGCAGGAAGTTTTAGACGTTCACAAGGCCACAGGCAACCCAAGCTCTCAATGCGAGGATTTTTTTTTCACTTTTATGCGAACTTTCAGTGTAACGTGACACGTGGCCGCCTGTGGTGTGACGGCTTCTCTATTATCCTCTGTGCCTTGCCGGGCCTCCGGTTCCCTCAAAGAACAATTAGTGCTGTTTGACAATGATATACACTTTCCGATCTCAACTGAAATAGGTTATGGTTTGCAAAGCGAAATACAAATTAAAAATCCATATATAATATTGCTAGCACAAATTTTCAAGCGTATTGCCCTGGCAGAGGAAAGTTACAGGATTTGCCGCGATAAACACGATATCGGCATACCGGTATTTTATTAATTAAAGACTGTATTTGAGCTCTGGGGTGAAATCAAATAAAGAAAATAATTTATTTTAATTGAAATACAACTGTAGAGTATTAAACAGCCTCGTGAGTAATTTTAATGGAGTAATAGGTAGTAGTGGAACATCCTTTCAATATCTGCAATATTACCGCGCCGCGGTAATGTTGAAAGGATGTTCCACTAGTATCCCAGGGGAAGAGTGAATTTAGCAAACTTGTGAAGACCTTGGAAAATCGTTCCGTCTGCGACTTCCAAAACTTCTTGGGTAGATCAATGATCCTTCACAGCAGTGACGATGTAGTAAATGGTAGGGTGCACTGAGACTCGGCCGGGGGTCCCTACGTTTTACGCCTGCAACGCAGGCTAGTATTTCGCAATCATTACAACAAGGCAGTACGTGATAGACGGTTCTTTCTCTGAGTTGTGTCACTGCTTAGGATTTGGGCGACGACTCGTGTGGGTGCACGTACTTCTTTTAAACAACTGTACCGCCTCTCCATGCTACGAGGCGCAAAGCGTCGACACTGCTACAGGTGGCTGCAGAATGTTCGCCTCTGTACATAGTCGATCAATATGCAATGTAGTAAAGCCCACTGTAGGAAACACGAACTTTATCTTCGCTCCCATTGCCCGAAAATACGATACTAGTGCTACTGACGTCTGTCAATCAATCAGTTCACCCGACACCCGCCTACAAAGAAAGTCTGACGTCATTCAGTTCACTGTCAGTCATGATTGAGGGGCAAGTAATGTAGTTTTGCATCCGATGCGCGAGGAATTTTAGATTTATAGGAATAGTCGATCGCTTTGCAATCATTTCATCAAAAGAAAAAAAAAATTGTCCGGCGCCCAAGACGCAGTATGACCGGCTAGATATCAATTCAGGTCCCAAATCGTTTGAAGACCGTTTTCAGTACGTGGATCACGGAGCACATTGCGTTTCCCCAAAAACATAGTGTTTGTTTATCTCTAGGCAATTTTTATGCATTTAGTAAATATTCGATTTTCCGCTTTCGTCACAGCATAAATAATGCGGCAGAGAAAGGACACCTTAGATCGACACTAACGTGCAATGTCGTCAGCAGGATAACGCATGTAGAGATAGCAATACTTTTCACCTTCACACGTGCACATGCCGGGGTCAAGTGGAAATAAAGTACATTTTCTCACGGTCAGGTTTTGCCTTTTACAAAGAATTGTTTGTTAAGTTAAGTTACCAAAGAATGGTACGAGCTACAAACTAAACTGCTAATGGTATCTGTGCACCGTCTGTAAAAATTAGAAAGATTCTGGCTTTCCGTGATCGAACCCATTCGTTTTGGTCTGGTTAATGATAACAGGAAATCAGAAAGACCTCGTCGCTCAACATTAAATTGACTTTATTTGTGGTCACTGAAAGCCAAGAAGGCAGATTCCTGTCCAAGGTAAATAAAGAAACAACCGAGTAAGAAAGTAAACAATCCCCTGGAGATACATCTACTCATCCGGTAGAGAGAGAAAACGTTTTTTCAAAGCTCATACCACCTGAATATGTATGAAAGCTTAGAAAACACTTTGTCTGGAACGGAAAATTCCCGCTGTTATTTTTTTCGGACGTTGAATCAGTGTATTAAACTTCACAAGAATAATCAGTGTAATGATCGTTGCATTACAACAATTATCGTTAAAAGTTTAATGATGCCTTTCGTGTTTTTCGTCTGTGTACAAAGAAATTATTGTATCACCCACGCGTTACTAATGTTATGCAAAAGTTCCAGTTTGGTGAGAACGTCTCCTTTTCCCGTACCCGGGTCCCCGTAGGAGCATGGCATACATAAAGACATGTCAATCATTTCTCATGACAAATCGTTTCGGAGGAGGTCTTCGCCTATTTAGAACGGCGTCAATTGAGGTATCGAGTAAAACCACTTACCTTCAGAACACGTACGATACCATTTATATGGACAGTTTCAACTGCTGGTCACACAGTAACGACAACAACAGCGATTCAAGATAGACAACAATAGTTTCCAACTTTGGCGAAAAACATTCACTGCACCAACGATGTCTTCTACGAAAGGACAAAGTATGAATTATTTATCTCCGCCATACGCGAACTCGGACTGCGGCAGCCTACGAAGCTGCTCGTCAATCTGTTCATCGATTTCATCAGCAGCTGGTGTAGGAGAAGTCTACATCAATGCCGCTTACGATAATTTGGAAAGTGGCGATGTGATTTCGAGTTCAAACCATGATTATGAAGACTTGCAAAGTATAAGAAAAGAGCTTCCCGCCCAGGGCAGAAGAAGCAGGACAAACGAGCTTTATGAACCCACCGGGCGATTGTCAGAACGCGCCAGACAAATCAAGAATGGTTTAGACGAAGAAGACTTACAGAGTATAAGAACAGACTTAACAGAATTACCTGCCCATGGCCACAGAAGCAGGGACAACGATCTTTATGAACCAACAGGGCCTAGGAAGCATCGCGTGAGACAAATTACAGAATGTTCAGATGATTCGAACGCGTCAGTCTCGTTCACTGACGCGTTTCTCTGGAAGAAGGATAGTTGCCTTAGCAAGTTGATCCTTTGTCTTATTCTAGCCTTCTCTGTAGCCGCCTTGGCACTAGTAATTTTAATTATCAATGGCACAGTGGGTCCCAAGTGTGGATGCAAGGATCTTAACTCAGGTATGTGACTGTACTCGAGGGCGTGTCCAGTTTTGTTATTCTTTTTTTCAGTAGTATTTTAAAAGGGAAAAAAACTGTTTGAATGAAAATCCTTCTTTGCGTGCATCTGATAGCACCTTCGCCAAGTGCGTGTCAAATGTCAAAACGCATTCTTACACGTACTAAGGTCTACTCTGGGTGGTCACTGGGTAGTGTCAAAAAAATTCCTTGGGCTGTTCTTTATAATATTAAACCAGTGGAAACTTCTCAATTGGAATTCTGACGAGAGATCATTTCAGTTAAGCACGTGGAGAAGCGATTCAGTCACTCATTCATTTATTCACTCATTCATTCAAAGAAATTTACGAATGTCAATTTTAGCAGGGCGCCCTTTTTTCGTTCACAAACCGGAAGTCTTTAAAATTCTGCGAGTCACCCCAAGGTTTCCCTTTAGTTAGAAAAGATAATTTAGCTCAGTTGTGTGTAATGTGGGTCGGGCAGAAAACGAAATGAAAAGTTCTTTTATTTATTCACTTTCAACGCGCTTCAATTTACATTTCAATTTCCTGATAAACAATTACATATTACATAACAACAAAACATCAGTTACATCTTTATTGTTTACTCATTGAATGCACGCCTAGTGTTTAAAGGGTCTTGCTCGCCTTAACACCAAAATTGGTGGAATTTGTTATCTTGCGCCAAAGCACTTTTTCAAATTCTCGCCCGAGCTATCTTTTGTCATCACAAATTCTAATGAGCATGATTCCAGAGGTCCTCTGACACTGGAAAACAAAAGCAGCGGAACTTTTGATTGTCAATAAAATAATAACCCTGGTAGTATCTGCTTTATGCCTGACGAAAACAAATTTTATTCAGTAACCGGGTTCGGTATGCGTGTGATGATCTTTGATCACAAGAAATGCCGCCTAAGAGGGGTCACATTTATAACATGCCAATAAACCCACAACGGAAAAGGAAAGATTGCCTGTTGATACAACCTTGGGATGAAAGAAATATAAACTTCCTCTCAGCACAGTAACCCGAGGGCAAGCGGGAAAAAACAAACCCTCTCCTGGTTGCTGGCATTCTTCAGTTGTTGGCGCTATCGATGGAATGTGGCCTCTGTGTTATTCTCTTACGACATAGGATTTTGTATAAACAATTTTGCTTAATTAAAGCTCTATTTGTAGTGCGATTAACATTTTTACATTGGATCAATAAATAATCCACAATCTTTTCTCTCACTTTTTCCTGTTTCCTTAATCTACATATCTGATATGTTCGCGAGTTCTAAATTCCGCGCAGTCGTGGTTTCTATTTTAGACTGTCAATATTTTGGCGGGAAACGCTGTGTCAAGACTAGGTCACAATTTAGGCGGGAATTCGTGGTGTGCTTAGAGCCCCAAGGCGCGCTGTTTATTTCGATGGCGTATTTCATTGAGGAACAACTTTCTGTTCCCTGTTTGTTTTATCCATGAATGTTCTTTTTTCATTTCCTAATAATTGGGTGTGTGGTAATCATTTGTATGTGCTGTATTTGTAATATTTTTTGGAAACTTGATTTGAAATATTAATGTACAGTTAAACATATGTTAATCTTGTCAATGTTGTATTCTCTTGTTGGAATGTCACTGAAATGGTGTTTACATTTCCAAATCCATCTAAGGATACTCTTGTTTTGTTCTGGCCTGTTCTTGTTATATGTGTTGCTAATAAAACCTCACACGTAGTGTTTACTTATGCTGAATTTCCGGCCAGACCTCCAACTTGAAGAGAAAATGAATCTAACAGAAGTTCTGTTCTTTTTTCTCAGGTAACAAAGGTGATGCGCCAAGTACGGGAATGCAAAGCGTGTCGGTGCAGAATTTGCTGAGACGAATTCAAGATTTGGAGAATAACATGTTGGCCATGGAAGCTAAAATGGTACTGTTTGTGAAACGTTATACCGTAACATAAATATTTAGGCGAGATCAGGAAAGGTGATACAATTTCCTCAACGTAGCAGGACGTAAAGCAAAGGAAACTTTCATGTGTGGTCGTGTGACATAACTTACATGGCGAATCCGATCTCTGAATAGGGACAGTTGATCTTTTAGTGTTCCCAACAGTGTATCCTTTTGATAATAAAGGAGGTTCTTAATGCAGTATTTTTGTCTGGCAGCGACAGCGTCTATTTGTCTGGTTGTGACAACTTCTCTTTGTCCTTTTAGTAATTTATAAATTCCCGCCTCCAAGGAACGAAATGGCCTTAAAGGGATGAAACAAATAGCGGCAGAAAAAGACATCTGTATGTTATAACTCGTTTGCTCCAGGCGCTCGTGTTAAATTTAAACGGTACAATCAAAGTACTTGTCTGTAGTCCAGCTGAATTTCCACTACCTGTACCCACCACGCAATCTAGGCTGAGTTTTCATCAATCAGTGACCGCATTAGGTTTTTACTCACAAATTGGTATGACTTGCTAGTTTTCTTTGATTAAGGTGCTTCCCATTTAAGTTCTGTAATTTCATAAACTGATAAATGTTTGTTTTGCCGTTTCTCTTTATCTAGAAAGCACGAGACAATGCAGTGGAAATGTTCGTCACAAAACATGAGAGTCAGGTTTGTGTACTTCCAACTGGTTGTTGCCATTTAAGTCGAAATTGTCACTGAGAGCTACCAAAGTAAGGGCTGCGTGACAGCTTACTTCGTGAAAATTTGAAAATAGAGCATCCTTCACATTGTCACAACTTTAACACCATGTATTTCTGATATTCACCGACAGGTCGAAGTCCTGAAGGCTCAGGTCAATGAGACTGCCAACAAGGTATGTTCTGTGAAGAGCAACGATTTTCTTCATACTCTTAATCATCAAGATTAAGATAGGCAAAGTTTGATATATTTGCGCAGGAGAGTGGATCATTAGAACGCGCGAGATGCGCGTCGCGGATTTAGCATTTCGTGCACTCGGGAGTGTAAAGTCGTGAAAGAACATTCTAGGTAGTACTAGGTAGCTGATTAAAGAACTTAACTGGCATTTCAGAATACCAGACTAACGAAAAAGAAATGAGATTCAATATTTTCTTAACACTTGTTTTGAGGATGCTACTCTGCACCGTACACCCCCAAAGACGCTTCATACCTCCGGGTTTTTATTTACAGGATTTTAATCCTGCATTGCAGGCTAGTGCATGCAAATAAAAGTACAAAGGTGAACTCTTGGCCGCATTCATAGTCATTCATCTACGCCAACGTTACAGGCGTTGGTTGTTGTTCTGATTCTGTCTGTGCCCTCGTGTTCTCTTCTCTTGAAAACCTCAATGTTAATGGAGGATATTTCTTTGCCAGGTGGCCACTGTGGATGGTGTGTGGGTAAACATGACCAATACACACCATGCCTTTGAGAAGAAGCTTGACACCGAGTTTAAACAACTAAATAACTCAGTGAAGGACCTCAATAAGAATGATAAGGAGATAATATCAACAGTGAATGAACTGCGTCAAAATCAGATTTTAACAGAGAGGATGAGCGAGAGGTTAGCCGTCAATGTTACCGAACTGGAGACACGAGTTCAAGGGCTGAGCAAAACCAACAGTAACATCAGCAGCAGTGTAGCGCGTTTGGAGAAAGGATATACCGAGATGAACAATTTGATGAAAGCACTTCAAGCAGTCGACGGTGCACAGAATGCTTCACATCAAGACCTTCAGTCTATGCACAACCGTTTAAAAGAATCTCTGACTACAGTTAATGCAACAATGAATGAAAAGGTAAAATAAGAAAAAACTTTTTGCATTTCGGTATGTAAAAGATTCTGTACTCTGGCCAATGTTTTCAACACAATAAAAGCGTATCTCGGCTTCCTTAGCATGCAACGACAAGGGTGCTTTTGGAGAACCACAAGTTTATTAGTTTTATAACTATTAGGTGTTTTACCCTCTATAATTAAAGATTGATTGATTGGTTGATTGATTGATTGGTTGATTGATTGATTGCTACAGTCAATGAACTTTTTCGATCATACTTTTTCATGTGCTTTTTTATTCCGCACTTTTCAAATGTGCATGTAGGTTCGAATATGTGATTCCATTTATTGATCTGTCAGTGTCATTCATCCTTTTTTAGCTAAATGCTCTTGGCTCTGACAGCGGCAAACCGGCTGCAAACTTCAGCATGTGTAAACACACACTCACAAAGGGGGCTCCTACAACAGCCACTGAGAATTCCGGTTTGTCAGAAGCTTTTTACACTGAGCCGAAGGTAAATATTCACATCATAGACTACTGTTTCAAAAGCTAGTAACCTCCCTGCTGCAAGAGAAAATCGTGCATCAGGAGAACTCACACAATAATTTCAACTGTTATGAAGTCTTAGGCAGCTTTGTTAGTAGATCGAGTATTTCTTTCCGCCAAAAAAAGTTATGAATCCTGAAGATAAGTGCGGTGGGTTCATCTCGCTAACATTGTAAATAGCATATCTTTCGCTCCCCCCTTTCCTCCCCCCCCCCCCCCCCCCACCCCTCCCAACCTCAACTTTTCTCCCCCCAAAAAAATTTTTAAATCCTAAAATTAAATGCGTGGGGTTCACCCCCCTAACATTTTAAAAACCATATCTTTCCCCCCCCCCTCCCCCCCCCCCCCCCCCAACCACAACCTGTAAAATGTCACTTCTACCCCAACAGAAAGAAAACTCTCATTTGTAGGTACCCCCTGTTAGCGAACACCCTCTATTGAGTGGACACCAGCTTGAGTCCCTAAATTATTTTCCCACACAACTGATGTGTTACGTGATTTATTTACATTCCTCGCTGTTTCGAACTTAAAACCATTACCCTTAGAGTTGCCCTTCAGTTAGTTATGATCGGCTATTTCAAACTATTTTCCTTTTTTTTTCTGCGAGTTCGAAACAGCAGGGTTCAACTGTATTAAACATTCTATTAATATTTTTTCTATTGATTGATTTTCACCAGAATCGACGTGCTATGGGGATAACGTGTTCTACTGATTACGCTAGACATTACGAACTGACTGAAGTATCAGAAGGAGCATTCCGTTGTTCGTGCACATCTTTGTCTCCAGCTTTCGGTAAGAACAAGAACAAGATGGCGTGCCATATCCATGTATGGGAATGTCCGATTTGATTACTTTGGAACAAATATTTGTAATCTTCAATGACCCTCAGCGTATTTCTGGTAAAGCATTGGAAGCGCTCTTCCGTCAAGAACAAAACAGAAGAAGAAGCTTTTCGATTTGATATTCGACAAGGATTATTGTTGTCCGCTTCGTCTTGTAATAGGAACTACTTCAAGCAAATTTCATAATATTCAAATTGTTAGAATATTGTTTTGCTGTATTATATTAAGTCACGAGTATTTAATATATATTATTGTATTTGAGGCCTATCAAGGGGCTGATGACGACAATTTTAAAATTATGGTTGTGATAAACAGTAGCGAAAACCCAGCTTTGTCACCTTTTGAATTCTAATGCTGTGGCACTATCAAAAGTTGTACGAGGGTAGGGGTGCATCCAGAGGAATCCAGAGTAGTTCAAGTGATTTCCAGAAATCACTCAAATGTTTCTGAATGGGTTGAAGTGCTCTCAGAATGCTCTCTTAGGGGAGCATGCGTCCAAACCTCCCTGGTTAATTTGGTCCAAATCACTCATGTAAAACCCTGGACCCACCCCTGGAGGGACTAAAACAACTCTCGTAACTGAGACATCGCGGGAAAATTGTTTGTGGTTTAACCGATCTCTCGTACTAGTTTGATTACATGCCATGGGCTTTGAATTCTGTGAGGTTTTCGCATAATAACTTGTTTTCTATCTATTTGCTGACGTTGCATGGTTCCGTTGTTGAACTTGCCTTTCAAATCAAGTGAGCCTGCGACTCACCAACGGTCAGTCAAATTATTTGTGGATTTCCTCATTGTGTTCGCTAGTGATCATATGGAAACCTGCGAAGTCAGTCGCTAGTGTCATTAAACATAGATCACCGTTACAGCAATAAAAATAACCCAATCATTTTCATCAGACGAAATAATCTCAACGACGAAGCTCTCAACTGAGCCAAACAAAGGGTAAAAACACTCAGTGAGGAAAATGTTAAGCTTGCAGAAATTTATTACTGGAGCAACATTTAGGGTATATTTTATTCCACTTGATCTGCGATCTGGTGTGGACAAATTGCCGTGAAATTGCGTAATATAGTTTTTAAAAGGGATATATATACTTTTTTTAAAATGAGTCTTAATAGAGAAGACGATCTGAAAATGTTTTAAGCTTTCCGCAGCACCCATTGGTTACCTTACAGAAAGAACTGTTTTAATGTTACTTTATTATGATTTACTGACCACTCAGCTGTGTTATATTGGAAATCCGCCAATCTGATTGATCCCTCGTCGTTTCCTATTCGCAAATAGACAACGATTGCGCTTGCACTGCTATTGAAACTGAAAATTATTCTTAATTTTAGACTTATAAAAAAAAACGTAATTGTATTTTTTTTAATTTTTTTTTTTTTTTTTTGATGTAGTATTTAGTGTGTCTACAAACAATTTAACTACTCGTTCTATAGTCACCTCGGGTACGCCCCCTTGGCTCATAGAAAACTCGGGCTGATACTCTCTTTGTTTTGAAATATTACACTGTTATACACAACGGTTGTATGAAATAACTCAAAATTGATCTTTGCTAGCTTTTCTACTGCTTAGTCACAATTCCCAGTAATTAGAGTTGTGAGTTTTCCTTTGTTTTCTACTTTAAACCAAACCGGCAGCAAGGAAGTTCCATTAGTTGCGTAGAGTTGATGTCGAAATAGCTTGGTTAAAACGTGTTATTCTATAGCGCTTGTCTGAGATATTCGAAGACAAGAGCTCCTTGTTTACAAATGTTGTAAATATTATCAGAATTCAGATAGCTTGCGTTAATACACAAAAAATTCGTCTTGGGATTGTTGTAACTGATATTCAGGAATATTGGCCTAGAATCAAGGATATGTAAACTTCATAAACGTACATTAGAGATTCTATTTGTTAATTACCGATGTGGGTTATGATATTAAGCTGATTTTGTTTATAATCAATTCACACTACTGATATAGCTACTGAATACATTATATACCTTCTGAACTGTTTGGTAAGTTTTCGGAATAAATATCTATTGATAACAGTTTTACCAGGCAGTGTTGAATATGCTTGATACTAAGCGGTGTCGACCTGAAAATCATCGGATATTCTACATTTCCATGCATCTCCCTTAGCACTCCTTTTCTCGTTACAGAAATTAAGAGAAGGTGTAATATATCATCCAGTCCTGTCTTGAGAGCTTAATAGATTATACGAAGATATGATTGATCATCGCAGCTACACACACAACATAAGCAGTTGTGAAATTAAAGCCTGAAAAAATTTCAGGTCTGAAGGGATTCAAACCCATGACCTCTGCGATACCGCTGCAGTACTCTACCAACTGAGCTTCCAAGACAACTGGGAGCTGGTCACATAGTGAGTTCGTAATGTACCCGTAAGTGGTGAGGAATACAAGTAAATACATGGAAGATCATATATTTGAACTGCGGAGAACGAGGATAACAGGGGATAATGGTTTGGGGAGGAATCAGTACAACGCGATATACCGTTTTAAAATCTTCAATCATTTTATTTTAAGTACTCGAACTCATCAGTTTTAATTAAGCGCTTCGAGAGCAATGTCGAGCAAGCCGTATGCCTGTCATGTTGTTTGTTTATAAGATTCCTTGCGAATGCGGCAAAGTGTATATCGGAGAAACAGGGAGAGCTAAGCGAGAGAGGATACAATAACATGACAGAGACATACAGCTTGCTCGTACACAAACCTCCGCAATTTCAGAACACGCCAACGAGACGGGGCATTTACCCATTTGGGTCAAAGTCAAGTTTATTGATCGTGACCCTCACTGGTACACACGAAGGGTCAAGGACGCTATCCATGTAAGACTTCATCCATATAAAATTAATAGAGATAGTGGAATCGAAATTTCTGAAGCATGAATACCCACAATCAGAAAGCACAACAGCCGGTCAGTTAGAAAGCGGACCTATGAGGGAACAGCGTCACAAAGTCGGAATAATGAGGATCGAAATGCACCAATAGTAGCGAACCAAGGTGCTACAAATAGCGACACGCAGCAATTGACCTCATCGCCTGATGAAGGCTAGCAGTATAGTAGTCGAAACGTCGCGATCTACATCTCAAAGTGACTCCATCGTGAGACAAACGAGTGAAAATTCATCTATCCTATTTTACACCACGATGAATAATGTGCACATCTTTAAATTAAGTTCAAGTTCAATCGAGAATGCATTCGCCAACTACATCCCAGTCGCTGCTCCTTTTCTGAGGCACAAATCTATTTATTTCATTTATATTATTGCGATAATCAAAAGTGAGGTGTTTTCTTTAATTACTGTATTTGCTGTATATGCTGTTCTTTTAGTTAAAACCCACATGTTTCTATAATTTACACCAATAAACCACGCGGGGTATTGGAGATCACGTGGTATTGTCAGAGTCAGAGCAGAAGAGCCAACTGAATTTCTTCGTGTTTCAAAGCATAGAGATTAACAGCTTTTGGGAAATTTCCATGTGGTTTATCAGCAGTACCGGTAACGATCAATCACAATGCGCGCGTCACTCCGTTATTGCATTGTAAATTAAAAGTGATGAAAAGATATCGAGATCTAAAATCGGCATGACAAAACTTCATATTTACTTCAAAAAAAGGCTTTCATATTCCAAAATACAAAACCAAGTTCTGAAAATTGAATTTTTCCATAACAATATATACCTGCCATTAACTCCTTGAAGTATAAGCACGTTAATCTTGGGATTTTAAAACAAGAAATACACGCATAATTCAGTATTTCAGACAATTAAAGTGAGATTTGTTCGTAGGTAGGACATATATTTTACTCTTTCTCGTTTCGAGGGAGGTTTAGCGACATACTCACTGGTCTTTCGTGCCTGAGCACTGTTATAAATCTTTGACTTATATTTTTTCTATTTTCAGACAAACAGTAAATCATTTCGCAGTGCGAGATATGCCAATATTTATCGAGCGTTAAGCAGGTGCTGTGAATAGTACCTGTTAATTGTATGACCTGATTACTAAAAATTACTTTTGCCCTACAAGGGATCTTTTCAGCCAATAGATTTAACTTTCGTAATTATCATTGGAGAGTTGTTTGTTGATTGAGTGACAGCGGAAATAGGTTCAGTTTGATTGGTGCTAACTAATGATGAGTGGTATTGTATAAGAACACAGTGGAAGCTTGTATCGAGCACCATTCACGAAAAATCCACTGAGGCCGCAAGTGTTATTCAGGTAAGATGCTTGTTTGATGTTCTTAGCATTATTACATTTCTTCATACACTAAACCTGGCCCGCCAACTTAAATGTTGAAGTGAAAAGGAGAAAATGCCTTAGCTTTTTAACGTTGTTCTTCGATCCCTTTTAAAGGGGTCTTAAATATTTCCTGACTCTTAGGAAGATTGCTACTTTTCGATCGTAAGGTTCGCCCGGTGAGCTAGTGTAGACTAGCTATATTTTTTTCTATTTGCTTTTATGCCGAAATCTTATGTGAGGGCGTCAACGATTTTTTGACCCGATTGTCAATGGTACATTTCTTTCTCTGAATTAACGTGGAATTTTCTCCACTAAATTAAACCGCACTGTTGATTCTTCACTCTTCCATTAAAAACATCTTCACCATCAACTTGAAAACACCCCAGGAGAGAAAGGATCAATCTTTATTTCCAAAGCGTAATTTCTCATCGCTTTTGCATCATGATTTTGTTTGCAAGTTCAGTTTGGAAAAAAATTATCTAAATGAGACAAAACTAGTATGAAGAAACAATCACATAAACACATTAAGGATCTCGTCGTCAGTTAAACGGCTCGATCATGTGGCTGAAACGACTTCAAATCGGTTCATAAGTTGACGATACGAAAAGCACTAAACAGCATCCTACCCAGTCATTAAAATACAACTTTTAGGACGGGGTAACTCGTGTATATACTCACGTCGTGCAAGATGCTGCGAAAGACAATGAGGACATGTAAAACTTCAGTTCGCGCTTAAAATACTGTAAAATATTGAGATATTCCATTCAAATTATGCAAGTTCGATAAATTAATTTTTCAAGTAAATTTTTCTGTTTCAGTGTAGTTTACCATTGTAGACAAGTATCAGACATAAGTGGTAATGCTTTAATTGAAGGCCAGCGCAAACCCTCTCAAAAGATTTGTCTTTGTAATTCATGCTCAGATCTAGAGTCACAAGATACAATTTGTAAAATAGAAACAATCTTCTAGAAAACTTCTTCTTTCTTATCGTGTTATCTTCCTTTTTTCGGTTCTTCTAAGGAGGATCATAGTCTATTGCATGGGATTACAAACACTCTTGCTGTTTCGTGAACTAAACAGCCCACATTTACTATTTTCAGTGAAGTAAAAATTTACACCAATTAGCGCCGTGTCACTCTGTCATTAGAGTCAAATGGTTGGAAATTTCGGAATTTCTTATCTTTGTCATCTGCGTCAAGGAAACGCATAAAATCTCAAGAAAAGAAAGCTTAAATGACAAGTTACAAATAACTGCTTAAGGTGGCCAATTTTTACAAGTAGGCAAATCAAACATCTCAAACAAAACAAAGGAGGAAAAAAGCAAGATCAAATAAACCGACACCCCCAACAGAACGCCCAGATTACTACAAACCCGACAAAGGAAAGAGTGAATAATTCTTTCAAACCACAGTATATTATGAATTCAAGCACGTAACAAACAAAGGAAAACTAGGCAGATGGTCGTGACGATAACATAGAAATGCGGTACTCTTTATTTCCGACGCTGTCTTTGTCAAGGGAAAATAGATTAAGCATGTAAACAATTGATGCTCTTTCTTTCCGGCTCTTCATTCGCAGTTCTTTTGAAAAACCAGACCGAAAAGCAAACTTAAACATAAGTTTCGCCTAACGGTATAGCAGATGATTGGGACTCGCTACGCACCTCGTTATCTTTGGCAGCCGTTATCTAATATTAGAAGATAAGTAATTATATTCAGTACATTGGAAGGTGTAAGAAGCAGTGGCAACCCGTTATCACCGTCGAGGTGAAAAGGTGCATGAAAATAAAATCCACATCGACTTATTTTAAGAGCCGAAGCATGTGAAACACACGTTATAACGTCTATTGAAGAAAAGGTGAAATCGGCATTGATCCCGGCGGGCTATATTTTGGACGATGTTGATCTAAATATTTTTCAACTTACCACTTAGAAGCATTTTCGTAAATCACTAGCACTATGGTACTGAATTACAGCCATTCAATGTTCAGCCTTTTCTTTCAAATTGTACATTCGCTTATCAGTAAAAGTTATGCAACTACGCCTCAATAACAAAAACAGTAAACCCAAGTCGTCTTTTGAAAACTTAACGCATTGCCTGTTGAATCTGAAAAAGTCATTTGCTGCGCTTGCATGAAGATTGAACATTTTCATTCATCATCCTGTTGGATGAATCAGTTAAACGATCAAATGCTTTGTTCGTCACGGTAAATGTTGCACACATGAGTTTATCATCTAGTTAAGCCTTTATAACCCAAAACACTATTTATTGTAATTTGTTTTAAAAATAAATAAAGTAGCTCAGTTAGTTGCAGAAGTCAAAGAATGCTTAATTGTTCATATCTCAAATAGGCAAGTGGATATCTATTGAAAGGAAAAAAAAACAATGGCAATTAAACTGAACTCGGAATTCAGTGAACATTTCCCGCTTCAACAAGCGTACTTATCAAAAACAAAACAACTTTTCTTTCATGTGCCCCGTCTTTAGACTTTTGACGAACAGAAGTTGTCATTGAAGACAAATGATAAAACAAATTCGTGGGAAATTTTTCATTCTATGGAAACTGGAAACAATCTATTGAAAGAGTGATCAGGTAACGGCAGACTTAGGTAAAAGGTTTTTTACCAGTAAATCAGGTGTTACTATGTTTCTGTACAAAACAAAAAAAATGCGACTGCATAGGCAGTTGTGATTAGGCACAATATCAACTGAAGTTTATCGAGTAAAATGGACGCACTACTGCCACTTCACTCGCCGCCCTGCTGTTTCAAAACAACACTCATCAAACACGAACCAATTAAACCAATTAAAAGGGACGCCTTCATCGGCGTCCCAAATTAACAGCTACTCTAACAACTGTAAATTTTCATGAGTTGGGAACAGAGTATGAATTGTCCATAGCAAATTGTCCAAAATCAGTCTTTTCTTGATAACGTTCGTTTATTAGTTGTTTATGCAAAAGCGACGACGGCCAAACTCAACTTGTTTATGTTTCTTTGTGGCGACCGTGATATCGATCCTGCAAACATCGATTGTGGGTGAAGCTTTTATTACTTCCTGAATCTACTGCTTAGCTGGCTTAGAATCTGTAAACAGAAGGAGCGCGATAAAAGGAAAAGGATCACGTTTGACTGAGTATCCTGGGGTAATGTTTGCCAGAAAATTAAGGCGAGTTTGTGTTCAGCTAGACTTTGACTTAAAATCTTCCCGATTTTGACACCTACGTTACAATGACAGTCTCTTCAATAGTTAGAGTTATTTAGTTAAAAACCAATGTTTGTCACTGTCAGTACTAAGAGTCCCATCTTCAGCCTCTTGGCTTAATCTCAAACAAGATCAGCTTAATTTGTTTTCATGAAATATCGGCACCCATACAAAATGTGGATGAAATGTATCGGGAAAATATATATCTTTCATTTATGGGATGAATGTCACCGCAACTAATATAAATAAATCCGAGTATAAATATTCTTTCTGTATGTACGTAACCTTAAGTTTTAGCGTGTTTGAATTACAATTCCGCGCAGACTTTCCGAAAATAAAAGGCATTAGAATGTTCTTCATTATCGATGAAATACGTGGAGATACTGAGAGTTTTGCCTTGTAAGGTGCCTTCTTTGAAACAGCTGAATTTCCGCAACACTTTATGCACTCACTGATTCTGGTTGAATCATTCAAACGGTGGATTGTATATCTCAAAAATTCCATGCAGTATTTTTGCACCATGGGGTACATTCCGCGGCGTGCAGGTGTCGGGTCAGCTGGATTGGAGCTGGAGAAAAAATCGAATAAGGTCGAGGTTGTCGGGCGAGTTTTGTGGGGATCATTTCATAATTGAGTTGACCTAAAGTGAAACGAGTTGAAAGATGGAAATTAAATAAATCGTGTGTGTACGCTCGCTTTTTTCTACCTAATAAAATTAGGCTAAGGTTCTGGGATCCGTTTCTCGAAGGTCCCGAAAAGTTTTCCCACCCTGAAAGCCGTACCAAATTCTCAAAGCTTATCACTTCAGAGCTGTTTTATGCACATATTCTTAACATAAATAGAGGTTCTTTTCATACAAGAAGTTTCAGGCGTATTCACCTCTCCGTCTTTAAATACCGATTAACTAAAAATGGCTTTGCGGGTCCAAAAAGTTTCCGGCGCTTTCGAGAAACGGGCCCAGGTCTCAGGTAAGGCCGTTGTATTAAACTTCCACTTGATTTTTAATAGTTCACAATATTTTTTCCCATTTCACAGAAGCGAACCTGACTGTTCACTATGAAGATTGCAATCATTCTACTTGCGATTCTGTTGGTTTGCTCTGCTAGTTATCTGGAAGACACTGAGGCAGACTCTGAAGCACTCAGCGACTCTTGTAAGTATCTCTGTTTATGACGGCCACCCTCTAAATCATTATAGATGCCATAGATCGTTATAGAGTCACAATAAACGGTCCTTTTAAGACAAGGCTGAAATTGGGTGACAAAAACAACGGCGAAACGCCTGCAACTAAACATTGAGAGATATTAGACCAACAAACTGAAGAGAAAAGGACAGAAGTGGTGTCATGGTGTCAGGGTGGACTCCAAAAAACAACCACAACATTACCGAATATAAAAACTGTCAGCAAAATAACTTTGTTTTCATGCTTAAACCAGCTGCTTCACAAACTGACTTCACGTTATTTGTATGAACGGAATAACTGGGTTTCTTTATTTCTCTACAGTTCTTCGCCAAGAGCGCGGATCCTGCATTCAGAGAAGCAACAGGCTCTGTTTCAAGGCAAATAGGGCCAATTGCCTTGGATCTTATTTCAGGAGGTTCTGTCGAATGTCATGTGGATTTTGCTGGTAAGTCTGGTAAACCAAACGTACTTTCTCGCCAATCTACTGACTTATAAAGCCAGATAATTAAGTGTCCGGAAGAGAGAGAAAACGTGTTACCAACAGGAAATATCAAGTCTAGTTAGTTCAGTGGTGACGAACATTGTTTTGAAAAATAGTATTAAACGTAATTTCAACTCAAGACTCGAAAAACTTCATGAAAAAAACAGCAAAAAAAAAAGGTTATCACGAAAACAAATAACAAGGGTGTACAACCATCATTATCAGGGGTGTTCACGTTCTCTCCCTTCCCAGGCTCTCTCTCTCTCTCGCTTTCCGAATCGCATGCAACAAAGAGAAGACATTACGTACTAATGCTAACCTATAACGTCTATAACGCTTTGCGGATTTAGCTGCCGCAATGGAACATATGAACCTACTTTAATTTTCTTTTTTGTTAGTTTTGGTTCTGATCAATATCACTGTTTGTTGTCGGTCGACTATTCAGTTCGTTTCTGCTAAATCATTAAATTTACCTCTTCCATTTAGGTGAAATTCAGTTCTAGACACATGTAACGGATACTTAAAAACTTTCCTTTCGATAAATTCACCAAGGCATCAATATGTTAAATTTGTACATCAATGAGTCAATCAGTCCAATGTCTGTTATCGTGCGTGGCCTGTCTCGACACGCGTGAGAGGAACCAAGAAGACCGAGGAAAATCAAACGCAAATTGCATGGAAATTGACCTAACCCTGTTGGTCTCAACCGTTTGCTAGTGGTCGGGTTCACATTTGTAACTAGGATTTACATCAACATTGAAATGGGTTTACTAACTTGGCGCACTTCTGTCTACTTAGTGTCTTCCAACATCAAAACTGGTGTTTACGTGTGATTTTTTTTTTTTAATTTTTAATTTTTAATTTTTTATTTCAGATCCACCTGTCCAGTGCTGCTATCCACGTTCAGTTATTACTTCATTTATTTTCCCCTGCAGTGCTACTCGTGGATGATGGGTGATGGATAAAGAGTATAGTTACAGCATGATGAAATTTTCCTTTTAATCCATTAACTTGTTTCAACTTACTACACGAGACTGCACTTTAATTAGCCGAGAAAAAAAAAAATAAAGGTATCAATTTAAAAAGAAAATGAAAACGATTTTTGTGTGGGATTTCCCACACTTTGTCAACGCCAGCGAAACTTATTTATTTGTTTGTCCACGAGAGCAAAGCGTTTGTCACATGGTTTCTTCTTGGCGTGTAGACTGGGTTCCACTAGCAAAGTGTTTTTGTGCGGCGGCCATTAGTGTGATTACTCTTACCGGGTGTTGTTTTTTGGTGAGTTTTGACTTGTTTTTAGGCCTTAGGTCTTAGTGTTTTTAGACACTCTCTGCCGTATTTATTTTTGCGCAGTGGCTATTCGTGCACCTGTACGGCGACTTGTATTTGCTATTCGTACGGGAGTCAGAAGGTTTCATTTTATTTCTCTGTAATTGCTGATTCTTCCTTATCCAAATTGTTATATTCACCTTTAGGAAAAATAAGCGATTCCAATGAGTACCGTTTTTTTAAGCCAGATTAATTTGCGTACTCTCTGCATACTCGGCGAACGACCCACTCGCCACACTTCAAATTTTTTACGAGCCGCGATGTTAATACTCACGCACATGTCACGCGATAAGAAGGGACCGTACAGCTACTGGTATCTGCTATCCATACGGGATTCCTCGAGTATAACTAAAAGTTACCATTAAATTTAAGAATCGCTAACCTGTTTTTGAATGTCATAGTTGAACACTTTCCTCAGACAATACCTGTCCAGCCGTATTTTGGTGGAACAGTTTGCGTTACAAGATTCAGTGTGCATGTATTCCTCACCTGATTTGGAAGGAGAAAACGTTCGAA
>Ga0126339_10000716_pt1 | contig 19758 bp, 11 predicted proteins | sample OrbTmetagenome_2_FD_92532 | JGI IMG/M metagenome (GOLD analysis project Ga0126339, IMG submission 92532) | Coral microbial communities from Petempiche,Puerto Morelos, Mexico - Orbicella T R C metagenome | ecosystem: Host-associated > Invertebrates > Cnidaria > Coral | place: Petempiche,Puerto...
AAAAGCAACACTTATTAGTGTGTATTATTCTCTTATTTATCCTTACCTTACCTATGCTTGTACACTTTGGGGAAATAATTATAACGCTCCATTGTCTCAAATCGTAAAATTACAAAACAAAGCAGTTTGAGTTATAAATGATGTTCCTTTAATGGAATCAATAACTCCACACTACTCATCCTTAGGCTTTCTGAAATTTCCTGATATTGTTAAACTGAACACGTGTACGCTTTTTTATGATTATTTCCACCATGATAAGTTTCCTAATTTACCTGTTTCATTAGTATCTGAACTACATAATTACAGTACCCGTAGTGCATCATCCAACCAAGTTGCAATACCTTCATTTCAAACTAATCTTAGGAGATTTTGCCCCAGCATTATTGGAAGTTTCTTTTGGAATAATATTCCGCAATCCATTAGAGACAAACCATCTAAAAAAATGTTTAGAAAAACACTTTTACACTGGTACCTTGCTCAATACTAATGAAAACATTATCTCTTTATAACTTTCTGAGCTATTTTGTCATTTTTCCTCTTCTTTTTCTTTTTCTTTTTCTTAATAATCTCAAGTTATACATAACTTTAAGGGACACGAAATTAGTTTATCTAGATGTGCCCCTCTCCTCTCCTTCCAATATACAATGTAATTCAATTTAAGTGATGTAATTTCTGTTTTTTGCGTTTTTTTTCTTTCTTACAAATCACTATCAGTTACTATCTACTTTCTTTACATTATATTTACATATCTATGTATTAGCTAGAAATTGGAGGAATAAAAAAAAAAAACAAAAAAAAACATGTACATGCCCAAATTCAATACTTACATTGTACACACAAGGAGCTGTTAATTAAAGCCACTTTTTTGTTACAAGTTTCCAACAAAGATTTTCAATTTTGTTCCATTTGATCGCAGAAAAAAATGTGGTTACTTATTTACAAAATTATGTATTATTTACAGATGTTAACTGTGAGAATTTCTTGATAGATTTTGATCAAGGATTCCCCAGAACTTTTGAAGCTCATGGATGAATTCAAGTTTAAGGTAGAAAGTTGTTTGTGTACTTTCTACCCTGTAGTTGCTTACATGTACATGTAGCTGGCAAAACAATCATTCATCACCTCTTCCTTTGTGCCTCTTTCTTTGTAGGTGTATTGAATATGATCTAATGACAGTCACCTTAATAGAAACTTTTTGTTTTGTTTCGTTTTGTTTTTTCTTTTCTGATTTCTTTTTTAACATTATGGTCAAATTGTTGGCCGTTTACTAAAAATGCATGCACAACATAGAAAAAAACGTCTAGTTCTAATAAGTACAAACTAATGAAAATGGAATTGGTTCTGCACCGCAAGAGTGACAAATTGTGACTATGTATTGGTGCATATGTACATACATACATACACTTTATTTTTTCTCGAATTTAAGAGTGGCTATTATACAAGCTAATTTTTTCGAGAGAAAAATAACAAAAGAAGTCAAGATAATATACTGTAACATACACAGCACAATTCTGTACAATATTTACAATTAACGGCCAAAATGAAATAAATATGTATACTTAATATTTTAAAATACTATATTAAGCAGAAATTTAACTTACAAAATGTCCCAAATTTACATTAAGTTAAGGCTAGGTAATACTTTTATAAAGTCATTAAGGTTCAACATTTGAACATTGTCCAGCAGTGAGTTCCATTGTTTAACAACATGATAAGAAAAAGAACGAAGGCCACGAGTAGTAGTATTTTTGGGTTCAGGGAGTGTCAGAATGTAGTTACTGCATAAATTATAGGAGGTAGTATGGAAAAGAAACATATTCCTTGTGTAGATAGGATACTTAGTTAGAAATAAACTTTTGTGTAGTAAATTAACATTTTTATTGTGTATACGTCTGTTATATAGAGAAACAAAGTTGAATTTGTCCGATAAGGTATTCTATGTAGAATCAAAATCATCTAGAATGAACCTAAGACTCCTCATCACTCCATGTGTTGCACTGTAGTTTCAATGTTAAACTTTTTAAATTTTTTTTTATTTATGTTTTTATTTTAATTAATTGCTACTTACACTGCTTACAATACAATAATAATGTAGCTACTTACACTACTTACAAAAAACTTATTACTTACGTCACTTACGATACTAACACTTACTCTATACAATACGCATACTCACGCTACTAACAATACTAATGTTAAACTTGACTTTGACTGATTGTTTAAATTGACATCTTTTCCAATGGAACTAACTGGAATCCTTTCTTACCACCACAGCTTAAGGAAATTATAGAAAAGCTCCACCCCCTTGTAAAAATGGCAAGAGCTGGACAAGTTCCCAAAGAGGTATTGGAGGCCTTCTGTGATATAAGCTTAGACCAAAGCATTTGCCTGGAAATGTCTCTTTTTAGGTTACATGATAAATGAATCTGTTTGCTTATTTTAGGGAGCAGACTACCTTGAACTGAAGCACCAGCTCTACCTCAAGTAAGACTTTGAAATAGTCATCAAGAACTCTTAATATTTGGCTGTGATTTTAGGTTAATTTTTGTGGCTGCTTATCATGTGCAGAGTTATGACCATAGCGCAACAAGAACAAACTGCTGTACATCCCCCTTGGGTGGGAGTCGAACTCTTAGCCCTGCTAGACATCTGGTTCAGGGCTCGGTTGCTTTTTAGTCTCATTAACCACTGAGCTACAGAAGACTCGGGGCCAACTTCTTCCTATCGATTTAAGAGAATTGTTCTTTCATAGGAAGTCAAAAATGTGGTTTTACAGGGCTGTCATTGAGTTTAGAGTCACCTGTTTCCTCAGTCTTCACAACCATAATATTATTATTGATAACAAACGTTTTACTTTTTGGGTGTCGTGAATTGTATCAACAAAAAGCAAGTTCATCTCTAACATCAAGGGCCTGTCAAGCAACTCAGCTGTAACAGGCTTAATGGAGATTACAGCCCTTAGGGAACAAAACTAAATGTCTCCTGTGGGAGTTGTCTGTTAGCGGTAACAGCAGATGCTTAGCTGTGTATTTTGACTTTATAGTTATTGTGTCAACATTGGGTTTTACCTATTGCTGAAAGCAAGACAAACCTCCGTAAGAGATCACCCTGTAATTGAACGACTGGTGCAGTACAAAAAGGTGAGAAAAACAAAGAATCCGATTCAGATTCATCAACGGCTATATTACAATCAAGCAGATTAGATTTTCTCTCTGTTACGCCGCAAAATGTAATAATCGCCAGAAAATGTAATATTAACGCAAAATGTAATAAGAATCGCCGCAAAAAGTAATAACATTGGCGCAAAATGTAATAAAAAAGTCAACGCAAATTGTAATAACTTTTCTAACGCATATTGTAATAAGGCAAAATGTAATAATTTTCGAACGACATGTACGATATCTCGAAACCAGTATTATGACCCGGCCAACGTTATCCTGACGTAGGTAATACTGTGACATGTAGGTGAATTGAATATTTGGTTCAATTTGATGTACAGGTTTTGTTTCGAAAAAAAAAGTGCAATAGCTTTCAGTTTGAAAGCTCTGTGGATCGGAATCAGGAGGAATATCAGGTTGTAACACCGTCATCCTTTCACAATCTTCAACTCCAGAGATAGTCTTTTGAATAGGCACTGCGTTGTTGTTGAAGGGTGTAGTGATTGAAATATATGGGTACAGTCAACTCAAAACTTAAAAAAAAATTATAAACTTTAAATTGAACGAAACTTCCATTATTACGGACTCTTGATCGCTTTTACATACTTAACCGACACATGTTCCGGTGTCAGGACCGGAACATGTGTTGGTTAAATCTGTAAAAGCGATCGAAAGTCCGTAATAACGGAAGTTTCTTTCAATCAAAAGTCTATAATTTTTGCTGGGGATTCAGCAGCTGTCCATATCAACGGGGTGTCCGAAATATCGAGGTGTCTACAAGGCGAGAAATGACTGTACCCATATATTCCAATCACCACACCCTTCAATAACAACGCGGCGCTTATTCGAAACACATAATCTCTTGAGTTGAAGATTGTGAAAGTATGGAGGGGTTACAGGCGATGTACCACCTGATTCCGCCTGTACACCAAGTTGAACCAAATAATAGGATTCACCTACGTTAGGATAACGTTGGCCGAGTCATAATACTGGTTTCGAGATATCGTACATGTCGTACGAGAGTTATTACATTTTGCCTTATTACAATATGCGTTAGAAAAGTTATTACATTTTGCGTTGAAAAGTCATTACATTTTGCGTTGACCTTTTTATTACATTTTGCGTTAATATTACATTTTGCGGCAATTCTTATTACATTTTGTGGTGATTATTACATTTTGTGGCGTAACACTCTCTTGTTCCAGTAGCTCTGACAGATTATCAGGCTTAAAATAATTTATTGGATTTACTTCATTTGGTTGCATTTATTTATTGGTTGGATTCTTTTTACAACAAAATGGAGCTACATTATTGCTTCGGTGATTTCGATGTCTGCTTAATTTTTTGTCAACGTTTGTGCTTTTTTTTCTTTTTTTTTTTTTTGAAATCTAACAGTCGTTTGTTGTTATATGTTTGAAGCTCATAACAGAACTTGAACCGCTGGATGAGAAATTGAAGCCAGAGATAGAGGTGCTTCTTTCGCGAGGGCAAATCACCAGTGAACAAAATGGTAAGACATACATGTTTATGCATTATTATACATTCGATGTACTTTACAGTGTATTTTCGTTCTAATTACGTTCGATGTGGTGCATTTTGGTTTGGTTTGTTAGTTTGTGTATTTTATCTGTTCACTGCTCCAGTACAATTATTCAATCAACCGATCGACTGACCTTCCGTCCGTCCGTCCGTCCCTCCGTCCGTCTATTTTCAACCGTTCGTCCGTGCGTTCGGTCGTCCGTCCATCGTGCTTCCTTCCGCTCGTCACTCCGTTCGTTCCTGCGTTCGTTCTTTCGTGGTTTCTTCGTGTGTTCATTCGTTCTTTCGTTTCTTCCTCCGTTCGTTCGGTTCTTTGGTTTTCAGTAGTTTGCCGATATTTATGTTTTATTTCTTTTCTTTAGCTTTACAAGAAAAGTCAAACCCTAGTGGTCACCATAATAAGGTACACTATACTTTATCGAATTAATGTAGCTTGCAGTCCTTACGTTTACATGCCTTCCGACTTGGAGTTGTTTTGTCAGTGTCGTCACACTGTAGCTACCTGTGTAATGTTGAGCGTTCATCATTTTCACATGTTAGAGTTCGTGATAAATAATACACTCTGTACGCAACAAACAGAAACTCGCAAGGGGTTGATTCAACAACTTATGGGTCTCTGTTAGACCTGATAGTAATTTAAGTGTGTGCGATCACCTTGAATAGATACAGTTTTACTGTTAGTAAGCGCTGACCACGGTAGGAACTTACTCAAACCTTCTTTTAGAAAAGATCCAAAAAGCTTTCCCAACGTACTGGAAAACTATCCTCTCTTCTTGGTGACGATGAGAGTGACGCGGAAGATAGTGAAGACAAGACTAGCGACGGCGGAACAAGGAAGACAGAAAAGGTAAAAACACCGATAGCTCGCGTCACGGAGGCTTCTCTTATCATACAGGCTAAAACGTCAATAATGCCAGGCGTTGTACAGTGAATGAATAACATCTCTAAGTCGTTCTTTTAAGGATCCAAAGGAAGACGCTGCCTGCAGTAGTTTTTATTAAGCTGACAGATCTAAGCTCTTGGTATCTAATCTCAAAAAGCATTAAGATAACTCAGTGTAAATGCAATTCTGCGATAGACAGTCTGTGTATCTGTGTAGTAATGATCGGGCATACAGGTACAAGAATAATTTCTTTACTGACGCGATAGACTGTTCACCGCCTCTCTATTTTTCAACGGTCACGAAAGAAAGAGCGAGCGAAGAAAGCACAAAGCACGCGGGATTGGGGCGGGGAGGCGTTCAGTTCCCTTGCGATTCTATTCGAGCATTTAACGATCAAATAAAAATACGAGAAAATAGAGGGCTGTGAACAGTCTGCTGACGCAATGAATAATAACCATTCTCTTCTTCTTCAAAGGAAGGAAAGGTAAAGAAATCGAAGACAGATAAGAAAAGGAAGAGGAAGGTACAGGTAGAAGGTAAAGCAGACGCGATGGACCCGTTGGAATACTACGAAGCAGTCAAACTTCAGAAGAAAAAGAAAAAAGAGGCCAAGGAAGCGACATTTAGGTGAGTGTATTTGCTCTTTAAAGGAACAGTAATGACCGTTGTATTGTAACCAAACGACAAAGCTTCTAATAGACATGTCTTACACCCTTGATTTGACAAATCAAACTCCGAGAAGTTAGGAGTGGAACTGACATGGCAAGTGATAGTTTTTCCGCCCGGTGAATGTTGTCGTGACAACTCCTTCGCGTACATTTCTGAACTTTTGATTGGTCAAGTAAAACAGAAACCATCCAAACAAAGTGTGCTTTTACATTGGTGTACTTCGCCGCAGCTGATTTCCGTTTCGTAAACGGTCGATGCCATCATTGGTAACCAAGCCTTTCAGAATGGACGATGCCATATCTGCTTTAGTATAGGCCTGGACAAGGTAGAAACTGGTTCTAATTTGTTGATTGAGTAAAACGCACTCGTCGAATGGCACTGGTTCGCTTGCGGTTAGCTTTTATTTGATGGTTGGGGCAACTCTATCATTAATATTTAAGAAAGTCACGTTTTATGATTAAATTTTGCGGAGATTTGGCGGATCAAACTGGTAGTGTAGTGGTAGAAGACGGATGTTAGGAAACAGAGGTTTCAGGTTCGATATTGGGTGGCTACTTACAAATTTTCTTTTCTCTTTAATTTCGTAGAGAAAAATTCGTTGATAGTTAAAAATTTTTTACGTGTCGCGAAATTGGCATCGACCGTTTACGAAATGGATAACTGCTTCGCCGTAACATTGTCACTTTACACTATGATAGGTTTTGGTTAAGTTTTGGCCTCGGCTTACAAATGTAAAGTAGCAAAGTTAAATCATATGTGTTTACTCAGAGTTGAAGTTTTAATGAAAATTAAATGACGCTAACTGCAACGAGAGGTTTCGTTTTTTCACGACGCGAATATAAAACAAATAACATAGCGCTCACAATTTGACACAAGTGCGCGCATGGCTTTTACGTTGCAGTTGCACGCTAACCACCTACCCTCGACAACCAGTCATGGTGTCATTTCAATTCTCTGGCGTGGATGATCTGCATTTGCTAAGAACTGCATTTACGCTTTCCTTGTATGATGTTATTTCATTGCAAGTTGTTTTTTCTTTAACATTGAAGATGCACTTTCGTTTCAGTTTCGCGGAACAGAGGGTTGCGGACGAAGAAGAAACTGGAGACGGAAAAAGAGGGATAACATACGAGGTAAAGAAACCCAGGACTTCAACCAGTTATTTTAATTTCATTCTTTTTTTTTCCTTTTCATGCATGTTTAAACTCCTTCGAATACGTTACATTTTATCGCAGATTTCTCAGAACAAGGGTCTTACGGCCAAGAAGAAGAAAGAACTTCGCAACCCTCGTGTAAAACACAGAAGGAAATTTTACAAGGCTCAGATAAAGCGTAAAAGTCAGGTATAGTTGTTATGAAGTTCAATAATTTTTATAGAATTGAGTATTTTTGGTTCGTGATCATTAATTGTTTATCGTTTTGTAGCCACCACGTTAGTCTTGTGATTCTAGGGCCCGACTGCCCCCACTGTGAGTCTTATGACTTCAAGTTGTTTATCTTAGTTTATCAAGGGTACTTATAAGCTCCGAAAAATACCCCATCGATAGTCATATTTGGGTTTGTCTACTAGCCTTGGTCTGGGTCTCGCACAAAGATCCTGTTTACGTTTCTTGTTCTCTAAACTTTAGCTTCTATTGGTTGTTTCAAAAACTTGGTGCATGGTTCGCTTCTGAAAGTCGCGTGAAAGTGTTTGGGATAGTTTTCTAAAATGAGTTTTAATCCTTGAGGGTTTGTCGTCCCGTTTGCCCACACATAGTTATAACAATAATAATTTACTACTTACATAGCTACCGATATGTTATTTAAATTTTAAGTGCATGTGCATTTGTTAGTCAAGTGGTAGAAGTAGTAGAATTTAGACGAATATTGTGCAAGAGAAATAAAAGACCCAGAGACCAGATTCTGGGTACCTCCTCGTGTTAACAGAAGCAAACCAATATAGTATCAAAACTTCGCCTTTAGGTTTAGCTTGTGAAACTCGGTTTCCGACACCCTTTGTAAGAAAACTTTGAGCTCTGTAATTAGTTTATAACCTAAGGAAGGAACAAATCCTGAAATTAACGGTATTTGCAAGTCTTTATCTACTCTGGAGAAAGGCTATTAATGAGCATATTTGTTGTTGTTGTTGTTGTTGTTTTTGCCGTTTTATCGTTGTTGTCGTTGATGGTGTTGTTTCTTCCCTTGTTTTCGTTGCTGCTGTTTTTATAGACTAGCTTCATAAGTTTCTCATCATTCAACTTGTTACCCTGACAGGTCCTGCCAGTTGTAAACGAGCAAAACCGGTATGGTGGCGAGATGACAGGAATACGGTCGAATCTGACCAGGAGTATCAAAATCAAATAATGGAACACGTCATTCAATTAATACAATGCTGCCTCTCCACGGCGTCTTTATATCCTAGAAACTTTCACATTCACTATGTATCCACATTTGTGTTGACCTGGTGAAAATTTATTCTTACTTTATTTTAAATGGCGTTGTTTCACGCTCTATACAGCTATTCAACCAACGAAAGTTCAATATTTATGCTGTCACGATTTCTGCGCGTGACATGTGTTTCTCCAGGCAGAACAGTGCTGGATGTTGGTGAACTACCCGATTTTTGCAACAACTTTGCTTAGTCGTCATGGCTACGTCCACGCGAACTCCGCCTTTGATTGCTTGGTTTATAAATTAATTCTAATTTAAAAACCAGTCGTGTAAACGGTATTCAACGTTTCATGGTAACTTTTGATCAAATCTGCGCAAGTATAAACTATTTTCAAACATTAAAGTCATGTACGTCTTGTATTAACTTAATGTTTAGGGTTCGTAAACACATTCAAACATTACTCATCCAAGATATACCCATATGACTAGGCTTGAAAAAATATCAATATAATGAAATTTAAATACCTTGGTATTCTCCTCCCCCATTTCCCTCTATTAAAAGAAAAACACCTTTGTGATAAATGCAAAGACAAAATTAAAGTACATGCACTTTTCCATAATTCTGAAAATTCTCTAGCTGATTAAGACACGAACTTTGTTCGGAATTTGCCTGAGGCACTTAGCGACCATCAAACTAGAAGAAGAAAACACAGAAAGCATTGTAGATTCTCCTAGGGCGAAGAACGTTTTGTGCTCGAAGGGAGTTATGCGCTTTCTACCATCTTCGCCCGACCCTTGAAGGCAACTGCACCACGTTGGGTCTCGCAGGGGCCAAAATCGGAGGAGGCGTAATTAAGTCTCTGCGTTTGATCTAGTGTATTCCAGACGAATCAGTTGCTACTTTAACACCTCCGAACAAGCCTGTATAAACCATATGATTATACCGCAATATTTTGGTGCCATGGAAACTGTTGAGGTTGACGGCTATAAACTAGATGCGGGCATTGCCTTTGTCTTTTATAAGTTTTCGTATCTCCTCTTTTACGTAATAGTTATCGCAAAACCAAGATCAGGCTTTACAGTGACACATGAGCCCCGTTCTTCCAGCACCATACTTGTCTTCTCCAGTAACCGTACTGCTGTATATTTACATAATAATATTCAGGACCAAGCAGTGATCAGTAGTGCGAACTCTACCTTACATTTCCGCAAGCTGTAAAATAGCTGTACTTTTATTTCTTTTAAAGACACGGATTCGAAGAAGGGAGCAAACGTTGTATGCCAGAATTTAAAGAAATTGTAGAGGAATGCAGGCGAAAGTTACTAGAAAACTACAAATAAAAAACACAAAGTAGACAAAGCGAAAAGAACAATGGAGAGAAGCATTGGGATTGAAATCTCCCGTGATAATCAGGTGAATTTACGGGACCGTCCCCATTTCTTCATGTGCCCCTCTCTCCGTACATACTTCTCTCAAAAAACGAACAACTTCAGCAAAAAATATATATATATATATATTTATGGAATACATATTGCACGAGCCAAGAAATAATGAGAACGTCTGATCGCGGGTTAGGCAAGTTCGAACTTTCTCGATCCTCTACCATTCGCTATTCCGATTTTGAACCTGAGAGACTTGAAATTGGACATTTTAACAGTGGAAATAAAAAGTGAAAATGGTGATACCGATAAGAAAATATTAAAAAAAAAAACGGTTCAAGAGGTGGGTTTTATATCATGGTAAAACGAAAACGAATGCGAAAATATGTAAAGCTACTTTGATTTTTTGTTTCGTTTCCTCAGAACGACACGGTATTGTTTTGGCTTCAGGGGTGAACTATATTTACACAGTTGCCGATATGATAGCAAGCGAACAGAGTATTAAGTTCCTAATTGGCACTGTGAACATGTTCTAGCTAGACAAACAAATTGGTGAAGCTAAAATTGTTGTTCTCTAAACTGACTGTAACGAATACGAGAAAAGGAAATTAAAATGTATCATGTATCAGTGAAAGTTCTCGATACCGAAGTGATTCTAAAGGAAATGTGGAAAACTTCATAGGTATCAACTTTCCGTGATAAGTTTTAATGCAAACACGGCGGCAAACTGTCGCTAAAATTTCTCCCCCATATTTCCGAACATACTCTAATCACGCCTTCCGGCAACTAATAGAAACCTTTCTTTTTGAAATGCCCGATTTGGGCTGTTTATGTTACAAGCGTGAAGTTTGAGATGAAGTACTTGAGAAATAATGGGGTTGCATTAGGGGTGTTCAACACACGTGGACATCTGTAAATGGCTTTGACTGAAAATGCGGTTATTTGTCACCGGTAATTATCAGGTGGATGAGGTGGTAACAACCATACCACATGGGTACCACCGTTGCTATGACGAGTCAGCGGTTGTATTGGTTAACCCCCGCCCCCTCCCCTTCGCGTGAAGTTTAGATTTCTCTTCCTCAATTCACGGCAACAAGTCAACGACAAGTCATGGCTACGGAAAAGGGCCAAGAACTCGATCTCCAAAAAGTCACCGACGCCTTCAAAGCGTTGCGAAAGAAAGCCAGAGAATTAGGAATCAAAGATTCACAGCTTGCGAAAATAACGGCTGTGAAAAACCTACAGAAGAAACGACCAACCTGTTCTGTTTTGACGAGCATTGTTTTCGGCTTGCTTGGAATCCTTTGTGGATTGGGTCTAATTCTGTATCAACAAGAACTTCTATCACATCGTTCGCTGTTCCAAGCTGCTCAATACATGCTAGACTTCGAAATGGAGAAAGATTTTTGTCTGATACCGTACCCTGAAATTATTTTAGACATGTTTCGCCCGCCCGTGAATTGCAGTATTTGCAAGGATGTCCATCGGGTTGACAAAGTGTCTGGGCTAACGAAAGAGGATTTCGTACGAAGATACGCTTACACATCGCGACCTGTTGTAATCACTGATGGAACTCAAGACTGGACAGCTTCGCAGCACTTTAGTTTTAACTACTTTAAATCAATTTATGGCCCTGAGAGTCCAGTGCTACTGGCAGAGGATCAAAAGTGCCAGTTCTTTCCCTACCAGACAAATTTTAAGTCGCTTCAAGAAGTTTTCAACATGTCGGACAAAGATGCAAATATGCAAGGGAACCCTTGGTATATTGGCTGGTAAGGATGGCTTTTTTTAATTTTTTTTTTTCCCTCGTAGTCATAGAAGATTGAACACGTTCACGGATTTGATTACTAAAAATGACATTTGATATTGTTGACTTTTGTTTAAGCGTGCATGAAATATTAACCTGTTCGTTCGTCGTTGTCAATTATTGAGAAGAGGAACCCCCTTGAGAGTCAGCCAGTTAAACAAACTCTTCATTGCTGTTGAAAATAAATTAGGAGTTGTTTGAAAAGATATATTTAAGAAATAATATTTGAACGGCAGGTCCTGCTGATAAACTAGGAACAACAACTTATCTTCACGTTTGTCTCAGTTTAATTTATGCAAAAACAAGCTAAGCTTAAATTTTTAATTCGTTTTCTCAGTTTTCCTTTTCATCTTATTTCTACTTCTGGTTCCATTTGAACTCATTTATTGTTAATTATTCATTTCCCATCCCGAGATGAATTTTGTAGCGGTTGCCTTCTGATGTGTTCACTGGATGTTGGTTTACAGCCATTACATAATGCCTGTATTTGATCCTCTATGGAAAATGACTAGGGCAAATAAATTAACAATCTGGCATTAAATGAACATCCTGTTGTAAAAACTGGCTTTAACTAAAACACCAGAGTTGGTCAGCTTTTCACAGTTGTCAATACATGTACATGACTGTACAAAAAATATTGGGCAATGCCATCCTAAAACAGCATGGTAAAGTTGACTTGGTTGTGTAAAGTTTGATTCAAAAAATTTTATTGAAAGGGCTTGTACTTGTAAATGTGTAACAAAAGCAACCAAATTAAGAAGAAAGACGGCAAAATTCAGCTATCCAGAATAAAAACAATTTTGAACAGTAAGTGACAAATAGATTCTCAGTAAAACTTGGCTCTAATGTCTTTATACTTCTGCGAATGTGGTTAAGTCCAAGCAACACAATAATAGTAGGGACCTTAAGATACCAGGACGGGAAGGCCAGGACGGCAACAGCAGTGGACGCGGGAAACTTTCGCCAAAAACAAAATGCTTAAGATGTGCATTTTCGCAGAGGATGGCAATGTCAATAATTCGAACCTCGTACAAGCTATTCACAGAAGCAATGACATCCATTACACTATAAAAGAGATGGTAGAAATCTTATCCTATTAGACTTAAACAATAGTGAACAGCGATGCCGAATTTCTTTTTCTTTATAAGCGAAGCAAACATCTGTCAAAATGTTAATAGAGAAACCATAATTTTTGTAGAAAAAATTAAATGAACAATCTGATCGACCTGCTTCAGATGGCTTTTTACCATTAATTAAAGCGTTTGGGAATTCTGTCGCTGAAGAATCCTGACTTTTAGTGAATGTTTCAATTTACATCTGTAATTGTATTAAGCAAGCATTATAAAAATCAAACAAACGTTGCATCAAGTTCTGGGTAGTATAGAAAAACAACTAAGCATCAGTTTGAAAATGTGTATTTTATTTGCTCGATAGATGCTCCATGGCATTCATTCTTACAACATTTTATCGACTGTACTTACACTGATGTACTCTCAATGCATACAGTTTGTAGTGAGCTTGCACACTCATGATAGCATCTGAACAGTGACTGCAGAAATGCAAATGAACAGACGAGAAACATTTTTATTCACATTTTCGTATCTCAGCGCAGTATTCTACACTACAATCACGAAAACTGTGAACGTTATAAACATTCCTATCAATATAACTGAAAATAAAGTCGATTGGAACAGTTATCAGGGCAAAACAAGTTCAAAATACTCACGTTTTCGATATGACGGCTAGTCGGGCGAAATGGTGTCCTCGAGGAGATGAGGATGGCAGAGAGATGAGCCGAGAGTTCTCATGCACATGCCCGGTTGAGTTAATTTACTTCCAGCAGCCGTCCTAGCTTGTCCCATCCTGGTATCTTAAGGTGCCTATTGTCTAGTTACCAAGTAAGCTCTCAATATGACTTGCACGAGGCTTAAAATTTTCAGAAAGGCTGTACAGTTCTTTCAGATCTTTCTTCTTGGCGAGTATTTAATGGCAGAAGACAATTTCCAATTTTGTTTTTTTCAATGTCACCATATTGAGTTTGACATAAATCAATGCCTAGCCATATCAATCAAAGAGGCGTTGTAAATAAAGGATTCATTACTTGGTGTAAAGAACACAAGTCATTTCCTGCAGAACTCAGCTGGCGATTGCAAGCAGAAAGTTAGCCTTATCTTGCATGCTCCAGTGGCCAATCACAGCGCTTGATGTAGTTCATTTTGCCTTCTCAAGGAACTAAAATTAGTTACCATATATATACATGTATATTAACAAAATTTAAAGTGGAGGCAACATGTCCAGGTGGTTTAGGCAGGGCTTCTGATAAGGTCGCTGGAAAAAAAGTCAAATTTCAAGGGATTATCAGAGACAAATTCGTGGAAAAAATGGCCAATTTCATGGAATTTTGGGGGCAAATTTTGCTGAATAACCATCAGTAAAAAACTGCCAAATTCATGGGAATTTTCTGGGCTAATTTTGCTGGAAAGTTATCGATTTTGCACAGATTTGACAAACATTTTTAACAAAAAAAGACGGCAATTTTGCCATTTGTTTTTTTTGGAAAATGATGAACATTAGGATATGCAATAACAACAGCAACAGAAACACAGACTACTTATAAATGTTGCCTTTCTAAAACCAGCAATTTTGCAAGAAAATTTGAGCAACTCGTTTAGATTATCGTATGTGTTTGCTATAATTGTTTGACCACAAGGTTCTTTTTAAAAGATCGATTATCATTTGCTCTTTTAACAACAATGCGCTCAAGAAAGGCACCAATGGCAAAGCTTTTGACATCGTGGCCACTGCCCAGTTTTTTGCAACATTAATCAGATCTAAGAATGCCTGGTAGTTTTAGAATGTTGTTTATTCATTGCAGTGACGAAGTTTAAGATAAATTTGCCGGTTTACGGCAAGTAAACAGCCCCAACAGCCAAGATAAGTTTCAAATATGTTGTACTGACATGTATTTGGTAAGATTTCTGACAAATTTTGCGGTATTTTGTGTGTTTTAGTGAATCTTGCGGGATTTCGCAGATTTACTTGAAATTCGTGACTCCTGTTTAGGGCACTGGATTTGAAATCTGGAGGTCTCTGATTCAAATCGTACTCCCTACTGCTATCTGGACTTGTTCTCAGTAGTCCTGAGTTCAACTCCTCTGCCACTTTGTGTAAATGGCCAGCTGGTTTGCCTCCCACTATGTGGGATTCTTAATAGTTCATGTTCTATTGGCAATATTTGTTTACTTAAAATTACATTGTCCTCAATAACTAATGACTTTAACCCAGGGGAAAAGTCAGACAGAAAGTGAAATGAGAACAAGATATATAACCCATGATCTGTGATGTCATCACACTAAAAAATGTAATCATCTGAAGAACTCTAGAGGAAGCTCCTTCTCCTTTCCCCCTGCCACCCTCCCCTGTCCCCCCAAAAGAGCATTCCTACCCCAACTCCTGCAATATCTTTTGGCAGTCTCAAACTCACTGTGTGTGTAATAAATTCGAGTTCAAGGAATACAGTGTAGCTCTGTTTTAATTGCTTTTAATTTACTTTAACATGTTTTTACTTCCAGGAGCAACTGTGATTCATCTGCAGCTAATGAACTTCGGAAACATTACAAAATGCCTTACTTTTTGCCGGAGACCTCAGAATCAAGCAAGACAGACTGGTTGTTTATGGGATGCCCAGGTTATGGTGCTCATTTACATGTAAGTAATCTTATGTCAAGTTGTTTACTGAGCCAATGCATCCTATTGTACTATGTGTATTTTAAAACACTAAAAAGTCACCCAAGGGGAATTGTAAAACCTCTTGGGCAGAAGGTACAGTCCCATTGTCTCTGGTACATGAATGTCAACATAACTGTTTATCGCTTCTTTATTTCCTTATGGCTTATATGTATATCCTAATGTAGTTACCGGTGTGTACTCTCGAGTATAAGATCATTTCATTGAATATTTCCAGATGACTAAAACTAGGGAGATTCCTTATAAGCACATTGAGCAGTATCTTTTTACCAAAAATTGTTCAGAGGATATTTTCCCCTATGGTAAGAAAATGTGCTTGGGGGACTGTGCAATAGACTAATGCATTAATTGCAATATTAATATTGATACTTGGAAATCTTCTAAGGAAACATCTTAAAACTCAATTGATTACAAAAATTAATGAAAGGAAACTACGATGTTTCGAAGTCATCTTGACTCAGTCAAGATCAGTCACAGTGTTAATTTTATAGTGTGAAAGGTCTCAAAATATATGAAAGTGAATCACTGCATAATAAAATGTATTTACATTTTCTCAGTGCTGTTTTATTCCGGTCTGCAGATTGACAATGTAGGGAACCCATCTTGGCAGGCCCAAATCAAGGGTACCAAAAAGTGGACACTGGAGCCCCCTCCAGAATGTGCCCTTGTTTGTGACCCAAAACTTGAAGTGACAGTCCAATCAGGGGAGATAAGTATGTTATTTGGCCATGTTATTGATTTGTTTAAAGGAATTAAACCTCAGTTTGTGGTCTGAGATCTGAACATGAAGAATTGCTCCTGAGATGGCAAAGAAAGGAATCAAACTGCAGGGAAACGATTTACAACTGCTTAAGTTTACCTAACTAATGCCATGCACTTTTAGTTTTTAAAATGTGATCATGATTTTCTCTGCTATTTTAGCAACATTTTTAATCAAGGGTAGTGTACAGGATTTTAATGTGGTGGATTTTTCTGATTGCAGTTGTTCTGGACACAAACAAGTGGTTCCATCAGACAGACATTTTGGGCAAGGAACTGAGCATCACAATTGGCTCAGAATATGACTAACACCTTTCAAAATAACTTCCTTGTATTAAAGTTCTTAAATTAGTGCTCCTCACTAGTGGCAAAAATGCAAAATACCATTGTACATGTACATTTAGTAGCAAAAGAAAGAAATATCTTAAAAATGTCCACAGCAAACGTGTCATATAGACTATACAATCACATAAAAAGAAGTCAAATATTATGTACACTATTTTCCAGCCATATTGATCTACCATGTTGCAAAGTGTTTTTGAAAGTTGGTTGCTGTTACCAATTAATGTCAGACAACAAACAATGAATCTATTTTCTCCTCAGCCCCATGAATGCTGAAATACAACATAACCCCGTTCACTTCTGTAAAAGACCCAACAATCTCCTAGGTTGTCCTTTCTTGCCCAGACAATGACCTTTACTCAGAACGTTAGCTTCTTAATGAGCTATATCGTTCTGATATTTTGTTACTTTACGAGATGTATACATCCATTGTAAGGAGGATTCATGCAAAATAATTTAGATGGTGCAGGTTTTAATATTGGTTTGATAGTGTTGTGATAGTAACACTAATAGCTAATAGCTGTTGCAGTGTTTGTACGATTAATTATCGTGCAATAGTACTGTTTAAAATTCGATAATCTCACGTAATCAAGGGTAGGGTTTAGAGATCAACACTCAGTTGGGCTATTTTTTTGGTCAAGGTATTAGTTCGTAAATTTAACAATGCTCCAAATGGTAATTAATCAGGTTACTTGTAATGCAGAACAGAAAACGTATATTTTAATTATAAAGCTACTGTAAATTATTAGACGTCTGAATTTTTGAACAAGTAATATAAGATATTTAAAGTAAATAAAAACTACATGTAATGTAGCCACCTGGAGAATTATTAGGAGCAAGTAATTGGTTGAAAGTTTGTTTTACTTGCTAGTAAAGTATATGTATAGTGGTTCAAAATGTTTGTTCAAGGCCCTTGTGCTTACTTACAATTACCCCTAGTGTGTATCTAAATATTTGACTAGTTACCTACAATTAACTCACAGGTTATTTTAGGTATTTTTGTAGCTATGTCAGAAGCTTGTCCCATATAAAATGGTCTTAAGACGTATAGTTGACGTCATTTAGCCCTCTCATTACTTCAGACAATATAGTTGCAAAATACTACTTCAATCAATGGGTCCTTTATTACGCAAATTACATACATATATGCAGTTGAACAGCGTGTATTCTATTGACAACTTTTTACTGATGTTAACTAAACGGTTTTCAGTTCAGTGAACCCATAATACTTAACGGGCTACAAAATCAACTATAGTACGACGATTATGCTTTTTGTTGTATACTTGTTGGTTCTTTGAAGTCACAAATCTATCAATAATAGTTGCACTGACAACAAACGTTTCTCAGTTGCCACTGATGCCCTATGTTGTTAATACGTCTCCATTATCAAGTAGTATGACGTGGATTCGTTCATCTAAGGTAGGCAGTTTTGCCTTCCAACTCTCGTGCCTTATTAGGCGTGAGTATCGAATTCTACGATCATACGCCTTGCTGAAGAATTTGAGCTGTTTAACTCTTGACTGAAACAGTTTCACAAAAAAAAAATCTAAACTTGAACCAATAAAATAAAAGAAGAGTTCGGGTAAATGATGGCACGTTTTAGCTAAGTCTCCGACTTGCTGGGAAATGTTTGAGAAACCCATCTTGAGGGCCCAGCGAAGGTTCGAAACGTCTTCGGATATGTTCGGCTCGTCCTCAAAAATCCTGGCTTTCCGAGGATAAAATTCTTATCCTATGACTAAGAAAACAGTTGGCGGCTAGAAATTATGCTTAACATTGTGCTTAAAGGGTTTAAAATTATAACACTAAAGTCGATAAATTTCACTTTCTCCCAAAAAATTGACCTTATTGGTGCTCAACACGGTTAACTATTTATACCTTACATCAGAAGCAGTGCAATTCCGATTCAAAGCCGTGTCAGAAATAACTAGATATGGCATTGAATTCCGTTCAATAACTGATGCACATCACAATGTCCTGAGGCTACCCACAAATACCACTTAAAGTGGCCTAAATGTCTTCCCGGAAATAATAATCAAGAATTTTTCAATTGTCTCAAAAAGCTTTCTATAAAATACACACTTTTTTTTATAAGAACCTTTTCTATATGAACGTTGTGACTGAGATCAACCAAATTTTAAGAACGTGTTACGAACATTCCTCACGCTGAGAGTGGATTAAGGACGTCTATATTTTGCTAATCTGTATATTAAATGGCAAGCATGTAATAAAGGTAAAAAATGTAAATTAACCAAGTACTTAAGGGCATGTTTCGTATAACATTAACAACGGTTTTATTATTGCATGACACACATCAGTCGGTTTGTAATAATCAGCAGTTCTTATTCATAACTGTTCCAAAATAATTTCCACACCATCAAAGCCATCTGGTCACCAGGGCCGTAGCCAGAAACAAATTATGACTGAGGCAGTGTCCAAGAAATGAGTTGTGACTGAGGCAATGTCCATGGTTTAATTCTCTTCCTGGGAATTTAGGGTGTTTTTAATGACTAAAAACAACAAAAACGGAAAAAAAATGACTGAGGCGAGTGCCTCGGTTTGCCTGTTACTAGCTACGGCCCTAGTCACGTCCGCATTGATTTATTGAAACACTGTATACCATGTAAATTTAAGAACATCTTAATTAAGAACGTTTTCAGACTAAAATCGCAAAAACTCTAAGAACGTTCAGCCTCAGCTCCAAAATTAGACGTTCTTAATTATTAAAAAAAGAGCCGCGTATCCATAAAAACCCTCTAAGTATATAATACGTTGAATAAGTTTAGTGAACTGAAGGAATACCTTTTACATCACTATTGTGGATATAAGGACACCAGAAAAAGTAGAACAACATTCAAGCCACTGCTGTACGAAGTTCTCAGCGTCCTCCATTTTGGAAAACGAGATACATTTTTCAGATGGGAAATTAGTTAAGTGCTGGCGATGAAATGAGTCTCAAATTTTCTTGAACATCATTGGAAAACACAAAGGTCGGGGGGGGGGGGGAACCTTACCCCTTTTTTTCTAAATTTTCCGGGAAGTCCTGACCTGCAATTTTAAAAAAAAATCCGGATATTTGTGGTTGGGCCTCCCCTCAAAAGGGA
>Ga0126339_10000718_pt1 | contig 19733 bp, 8 predicted proteins | sample OrbTmetagenome_2_FD_92532 | JGI IMG/M metagenome (GOLD analysis project Ga0126339, IMG submission 92532) | Coral microbial communities from Petempiche,Puerto Morelos, Mexico - Orbicella T R C metagenome | ecosystem: Host-associated > Invertebrates > Cnidaria > Coral | place: Petempiche,Puerto...
AAAATAGCAAACTTAGTGCAAAGACCAGGAGGTTAAACTGAGAACATACTGTTACTACGTTGCTTCAGGTTATTTGAGCGGGAATTGATCGTGCTTTTCAATTAGTAAATTAATAATAAGTTAGCAGTGTTGACTCAATTCTCTGTCCCTATTCTTTAAACTTGTTTTACTGGCTAACGAAAACGACTATGATATCAATTTTTGACTAAAAATTTTAACCAGTGTGGAATTCAGGAGTCAAGCAACCGGTATTCCGGTCCATCAGGAATTGTATATTGTTGATGAAATAAAAATGCAATCTAATTTCCTGTATTTTTTTTTCTAAGAATGAATATGTCTCTCTTGTCGAGGTAACTGGGTTTTATTATTTTTAATCAGATTATATCATGCTAGTTACTTAACAATGTTTTGACGTGTTTTTTGCTGTGCTTTAAACAAACACCTACTAATTGAAATGGTTTTTGACGCTAAAGACATGAAACGTTCCCGCCGACATTAGTTAAGCGACTTTCGTTCCAATCTTCAGCTCTCAATATCCATTTTGTTTGTTTAAACTAGATATCAGATCAAGTCCTTTACGCGAGATTGTTTTGCCTGTGCTTTGTAGCAATGCAAAGAATCTTTCCAAAACTTAAAAAGACGCAATGCTATCAACTCTACCTTCAGTTTTGTTTGTCATTTTATTTCGAAAAAGATGTATTTTTCCCGGTTCAACCCTACTTTTAATTCCTATAGATGTTTCTCAAGTTAACATCTATCAGTCATGATCCGTGCTTTTAAGAGCTTATCTTTAGTTTGTGTCACACAAATATACTGAATGTTTAATGCTAAGCAGGAGTAGTACTTGTCAATAAAGTGATCTTCTCGTGGAATTCTGATGAGGCAAGCCAGAAACCACGAGCGGAGGCAGAAAGGAAAAGCCGGGCGTCGAATTATGCACGAGTTTCCGATGTTTTGATAGGCCAAAGGTTGCTTGATGAATAAGTGCAGCACTGAGTTACTGTAAGCCATGCTACTGTTTCAAGTCATCTTTCTATTTGTTGTCGCTGAATTAAGCTGTCTTCGACATCCAGTTGTTAATGGAGAGGGGAATTTGGCTGAGATTTCGTCGCAAAAGACTGACCTTCAAACACACAGAACCAAGCGGTGGTTGTGGCCTGGTGAGTGTAGTTCAACTAAACTTCCTTGTTAGTAAGCTCATGCTCTTCTCTACTATTCTGCAACGTAACGGTAGCGACCTTGCGTGTCTTGAAATTCTTAAGATTTTAGTTTTTTTTTTTCAGTTGGATAAATTGAAGCAGTCATCATCTGTTCAAGTAAAATTTTGAATCATCAACTGAACAGTGTAAAAACTTGAGGTTGGGTTGAGTTCCATGTCTTTTTATATCAACAACTGAGAAAATGCTAAGGTATGATCTGCTTACACTTTCCAGAAAGAAACCTTCCCTGCAATCGTCCAGTACGACTGTTCTGCACAGAATTGTCGTTACCCCCTGAACTCGACTTTACTGACTAAGAAGAAGATCTTTTTTTACCTGTGTGTCGACGCCTAAAGTTATTGATGCTTGAAATTAACAGTGTTCTCAGTATCGTAAAATATTTAGGAAGATACCGAGTATCTCCTTTATCCTACATCCTCTCGCTCAGCATTGGTGCTGATACGATGTGGCTCCAAAAATGATTGCGTGCAAAATATGTTGGACAAGGTTACAGCCATTTATGCTGAAGAGAATCTGGCAAACCATTATTTCTGGTCGTGCAGATCATTTGATTCTCTGGCTGAGGACGGAGCATGAGATTTAGGATACATATCTTAATACAAATATTTATTAGGGAATTTTATTCCTGCTGCAAATTCGTATAGAAATTCTCGAGTTGGCCCTAGATAAAATCCTATTTTTAAATGACGTGGATTGTTACGGTGTCCCCAGTTCCACATGGAATTAAAACACAAATGAAAACAATTTCCAAATTACATGTAGATCGTCAACATTTTTATTGGTTTAAGCGGATTTTGTTTTATTTGTATAAAGAAATCAGCTTTGAAAGATCGATTTAACGTGGTTATGTCACTCGACTGGAAGTGGTATCGAACCCACAACTGACCAATTCTCTAACGCCGTTTCCATGAATTCCCCAAATCAATTCAGTAATTAATCCACAAAACGAGACGTGTGGTTTCTGCTCGCACTAGTATTATTAATCCACTTTATTGAACACACCTCAGGAAAACGATTTAAGGTCAAACCAAGTATCATTATCCAATATAATATTTTTTCTTTGAGTTATCGTTTGAACAAAGGACATATCAATTTTCCACTTATGCGGTTCTGAATTCGCATGAGTAAATGAATGTTTTCTTTTTCTCTTCAAATCGTTAGCTATTGAGTGTGTATTTCGCACTGCTAGCTGTTTGCGTGTTAACATTTTGCAAAGTGATATTCGAGAATTTTTTTTTCTATTTTAAACTTGGCATCGAGAGTGAAAAGGTTACGCTATACTGTTTCTCGATCATGCAATTATTGTCTACTTGTGGAAGACGATTAGAAGCATATTCAGACGAGTACAAGCGCTAGTATGTGCTCAATAATTACGCTTCTTCCGGCTCTAGTCCGCAAAGCTACTTAAACTCATTTTGAAATATTTGGCTTGAATTTTTCATGCTAGTGGTTTGTAATCCGTCCCTATCTTCTGCAACCTTGGTGTCATCCTTGTTTTGCTTTCCTATTATCTCTGTGGTGGTTTTTCTACCGTGGTTAACATCTATTTTCGAAGGTTATTTTGCACGTGCAAAGCATGCCTTAATAATACCAATGACATTGCCGTTAAGTGTGATCTTATCGCCATGCATGCTTTCATATGCGACAAATAGGAGTAAAAGTATCTTTTTTATAGACAAATGGAAAAAAAAAAATTGAGTTAAGTAAGAGTATAACCCGACAGCGCCGCCGTCAACGAGAGGAAACCGCTCCCTAACATACTTACCGTTAATTTAAAAAATAAATAAAGCGACAGCACACGAGCTTGTAGCGCGAGCAGTAACAAACCTTAAGATTGCAACGCTCATGAAGGTGGACAGAAGCCTCCTTCTGCTCCCTCTCAAAGCTTCTTAAGAATGAGTGACTTTATCGCTGTAAATTCTGCTTAAAATGTGATAAATCGGTCTAAATGCTTCCCATAAAGAAGAATCAAGGACATGTTTCCCCAAGTACCAAGATTTTCAAAATGAATTTTAAGTCAAAGCTTCTCAAATCATTTACGCGTCAACTTGAGTTATCGGCACAAAATATGAAGATTACGTGCACGCCTCGCCACGAGGAGGCAAGCGAAGTTTCTTTATCGGCATCTTAAGCCTGGGAAACAAACCCAAATAACAATATTGACATTAATTCTAAGTAGTTCAGGAATGCCATTTTAGGTCAAATGAAACCGCGAGGAAAAGATGATGTTATTTTTGTCAATAGAAGTTTGTTTAATTTACTGGTTATAGACGACTTTGTCACTGTTGGCAGGACAACACGTTCATCAATTTCGAGACATCTCTTTTGACTTCGATACTTGTACTATGCCGAGAAAGAGATACAGTTGATAAAACCACGATTCTCCTGAAATTACACACTCCAAGCACTTGCTCCCCTTGTGGTTAGTTGTGTACGTAACACTTGGTTTTTCCACACAGTGTTTTTTCGGGAGCAACTATGTGCCAAAACGACGGTCTGATAGCCCTCATGGGGTCAATTGTATTAATTGGTGTGCTAAGTAGCTGGCAGCCATCGGTATCTGGGGAAAAGCTTTGTTTTGTGGACTCAAAAAGCGTGAGAAAACGAACTTTTAGATTTAATTATTGTTACATGCAGGTGTTATCCGTTGTTACAAGAGTACGTACATTATATAGACTAGTGACTCGGAGTGCTCAGTAGGTTTTCCTTTAAGTTGCTAAATCTAGTGAAAAGTCAGTCTTTCTAATCGAAAACCCTCCCTTCAGTTGAAGACGAAATTGGAAAAACGACGCGCTAGTATGGGGACTCGTTTAGTGTGTGGGCGATACAAGCTCGATTCCCCTCACACACTCAATTCATCGAAGCGAAATACACGACTGTTGTGACCAGGTTATTTAGAAAAAAAAAATGCTCTTTTAGTGTATAGCGAACCTTTTGTTTCACACGCTTTGTAGTACATCTGAACACTAGCTTTTTCTTATCTCGCCTTTTTAAGTTTGAAAAAAACTTTCTATAGGCATTCTTTGCAAAAGAATGCTCCTTTATTTTTAAACAATGTCTGTTTTACAAATTACCCTGAGCAAGACAGGATTTCCATTATCCTCGCTGAAGAAGAATTAACGTCGAAGTATGTGCACGCGCAGACTGAGATAAAAATGTGAAGGAAGTATTTATTTACAAACACAGTCTGTGTTCATGCTGTTCATGGCGAGATTTTAATATGCGGTTTACATTTTTGGTGGCATAAAGCACTGAGCAGTGGTTAAAAACATTACGAAAATTTGCTATCCTAGAAAAGACGCATTTCTGGAGGGCAGAAGGTCGTTTTTATAGAATTTACAGTAAATATATTTCTCAGACATAATTATAAAGCGTTCGATGTGGTCACGTACAGAATGTGACGATATATGACCGGATGTTTTTAGTCTATCGTTCATGTCAAGGTGGAGCACGTTCTTATGGTGAAATTTCTTTAGGTTTATTTTCTGAACTTACCTCTTAGAAGAAGAAAGACAAGTATATAAGGAGACTTGCCATAATATATTTTATGTTATCTCATCGTGGTTGAATCCTGTAAACGTTTCACATTTCGCAATAAAAACGAGCTCTTGATTGCTGACGGAGGTATTTAGCAAGGGTGGTTTTTTAAGTACGTCGTTATTTGTTCACCTTTGTATCATATCTTCTTGGCTCGAATTTAGGGTGTGGCTTTATCCCAGGATGTGAGAAATGCAACGATGGACTCATTTGCAAGAAATGCAGGACTGTCTTCATCCCTGTAGAATACGAAAGGAGCAAAAACACCATCATACGATGCATTCGCTCTTGTCCCATGGGCTACAATATCACGTCTAGAAAGGGATATTCCAAGATATGTGTGAGAACAGAGCTTGGTAGGTTCTTATGACAAATGATATTACGTCTAGAAAGGTATAACCAGGAAACCTGGAATTTGTGAGAGGACACAACGCGAGATGTTCGCCTATGGGTTACGAAATCTCATCTAGAAAGACTCATCCAAGGAATCCAGGAATTTATGAATGGAGAGGACAGGATTCAAAATTATTACTGATCTCAGATTTGTCGAGGTTGCCAATCTCAATACTCTCTCTCCATTTGTAACATTCAGGTTAAAAGTGTACGGCTTTCTCGATCTCGCTAATGACACAAAAATTACAGTTTAGGAAATGAGAGCTTTTAGATATTTTAATCTCATTTAATATGGTTTGTCATCTATTTACAGACCATCCCATGAATTTAATTTATTTCGAATGAAAACCACAATGTTGTTTGTTTACTAAGGTTGTGCTGCAAAACACTGCGACGATTGTCTCCCCCACAACCCGGTCAGCTGTGCGAACTGCTCATCGGGATATTATGCACTCCAGAAAAGGATTATGGGAGATGTGAAATGTGTGAGACAGTGCCCGACTGGCTTCACGTCGACCGTAAAGAAGGATGGGAAAAAGATTTGCAAAGACACACAGTCAAGTAATTAACCAACTTATGTGTGATTTTTCCATCAACTCGTAATCAGCATGTTATTTTCTCGGCATTTTAAGTTCTGACGAGGTAGCTGTGGGAGGGGAGGTGAGTGAGAGGAGAGGGTACGTTCCCGCGATACAACTGTACGTAATTTGCAATGGCGGTACTTCCTTATCACGTACACACTCAACCCCTGGAACTAAACTGCTCTTTTTCCTAAGTCCTTCTCGATGTTGATTACACTTGATTCCCTATTCTCAAAGTAATTTTAGCTTAAACAAAGGAAATGAAACAATTCGTCCGCTTTCTCTGTACTTGAAGTTTCGATTGAGAAGATTTATGAAACTTTCAAGACAGTGTTTGACCACATTTCCAACTGAACACCTGGAAGTTCTAAAACTCCACTAGGCGTCGTATTTTCAACTCTCTTGGAAATGTGGTCAAACACGGTCTTTCGTGTTTGATATATTACTTTCACATCTGTGGCTGATTTTAAAAGTAAAGTTGATTTTCTCTTCATCGTCAATTTGCTCCTAATTTCTTTCCTATTCGAATTTATAATGTAGACCATCCACATTTCTCATCGATCTAATGGCCATAAAAACAGTGAAATATTTAGTCTTGTCGAATTACTGTTGATCTCATTAAATTCTGAATTCAGTCCAGGTTCCACTTTAAAAACATAAAACTGAAAAACTGATTAACACAACAGACTGTTAGCAATAATTATTTATTTTATATTTTTACAGAATGCCAGTCCAATGTACCCAACTGCGCCAAGTGCCTTGACAGTTTTCGATGTCGGAAATGCAGGAATGACTTGCATGCCTTTTTTAACAAATCTGGCATGGTTTGCGTACGAAACTGCCCGAGAGGCCTTGTCGCCGCAAACTCTAGCTACTTTGGAAAATACTGCAAGAAAACACTACTGGGTAAGACTGAATTGGAGAGTTCACTTGTCATCACTGACATAGAAGACATGAGAGAAAATCACACTTTGGGCTTACAAGCTATGGGTTGTTGTACCAACAATCAATTCCCGTTCAAGCCTGAACTTTTTTCACGCTTTAATTTCACAGCAGTTTAAATTGGTGTACATAACTGCAATGATGATCCATGTCTTAACGTCTTTCACGGCAGTTCAAATATATGATCTTTCATATATTTTCTTTGCTTCTTTGAAGAGACATTAACTCACGAAAGTACAAGCCATCCCGTTCCCTAAGTTTACGATGTAATACGACATATCAAAATGCATTTAATAAATAGCCCTTGGCCTGCTTTGCAAAATAACACACTTTTTTGTGGTCATGACGTCACATGGCGTCATTTAGTCCGCCATCTTGGATTTCACTATTTTCTCAGAGAGCAGTAAAATAACGTGAATTGATATGAAATTAACCAGTGATAGAAGATTGCAAAAAGGACTAATTCTACAATGTAACTCAAGAAAAGTAGAAAAAGGAAGAATTCTGTTTATAAGACTAAATTTGGCTTTGCCTTAGTGCAAAATGTGGCTGGTATGGCAATTTCAAATAACGAGGGGGGTCAGTTGACACATTAAAATCTCAGTGAGGAATGAATAAAAAGCAATGAAAGTTTCAGCAATACAGAGTAAACTCATCTTCTATTATCTCATCTTCTAGAAAACTTTATCAGGTGGCATCCACTCCAACTGAGATGATAGTCCATGATTAGATATCTTTGTATAGTACAAGTGCATGCATCTTCCATTTTAAAGTTAAAATTATGTCAAAATAGAAAACTGAACAAACTTTAACAATGAGCTTCACAATACTTTTCTATCCATGTCAGTCACATTAAATTTCTTGTTTTTTTTTTCTTTTTTTTTCTGGGTGGAAAGAATGCCAATCCGTTTTAAACTGTGAGAGATGTCCTGACAAAATCAACTGTCGTAGATGTAAGCCGAGATATTTCAGGATCAAATTATCGGCTTTCTCCAACTCGACGTGTGTTTCCACGTGTCCTGCTGGGTTCGCAAGAAAAGGAAGGAGATGCCAACGGATTACAGAAGGTAAACGAATATGGAAATGTCGGTAGATGAAATCCCTAATTATAAACTAGAAAGAATCTAGAAACTGTGCTTCAGCTGTTAGTACATCTACAGAAAGGTATGAAATCGATTGTTAACTGATGGTAATAGTAATTCGTAGAGTCTAACTCGGTCTGTATGGTGTTTCAAATGATGGACAAAATTAGTCAAAATTATAGCAAAATTCGAGGATAAAATTTGGACTAAGCAAAGTCGGTTAAAAATGATTGTTGCTATCATTGAAAAGATTATGGGGAGAAAGCCATTTCCGAAAAGGGTTTCGTTATGTAGAACCAGTATTTAGTCGCAACGAAAAGGAAACAAATGAAGAGAGGGTTCACATGAACACTACTTTGTTACTGGACACCTTAGCTGCTCGTGCTCCAATCAGTTTACAGAGTTTTGTCATAATATACCACGTGGTTCACAATATCTAGGCTTTCTTAGCTAGGAAAGGGCATTGAGCAACTTGCTATTCTGTCAACTTCCTTTAGACGGCTGTGGTGACGAATATTGTTTGACCTGCAAGGAAGGCTGGTATCGAGTCAATTATAATAAAAGGCACTGTCAACGCAAGTGTCCCAGAGGTTTCTTTACTCTTGGCGACAAACAAAAATTCTGTCTCAGTAAGTACAACTTTTAATTAAGTACATGAGCCTAGTTATAAGCGAACAGGCATCAGATATCCTAGAGTAGCGTCAGTCTTAAAAGTCTCCTCTACGTAACATGTTTTCTTTCAAGGAATCCGTTATTTGTTGGAGGTATCTTCTCCATTTTGGGATTTCATTAATATAGCTTGTGAACACCGATAAAAATAATTGATTGTTTACAGGTTTTGACATTGACTTAAGACGTGAGTGATGCTTGTGAGCGGAAGTTGCCATTTGCCTCTGTTCCAAAACGAGTCTGTCAAAACCACTCTTTGTCAAAACGAGTCTTTGTGATAAAGTATTAAGTTGAAAATGTGATTCACTTGCACGTTTAGTTTCATTTTCATAACGGACCTTTTGCACACAGAGTCGCTTTGAAGCAAAGGCAAAAGGCAAGCCCATTTTCGCCGCCTGACGCAATAAAGGGCTAGTAGAAACTAGTCAAACTATTGTTGTTCCTTATATCTTCCCATCTTAATAGACCAGAGTATACCTTTCTCTTTCAATTTGACTCTTCTGTTCTGGTAATGAATGTTAGCAACTCCTATTCTGCAGGATGCATAGCCCACTGTGAGGAATGTGTTAATGGTTTTGACTGCACCAAGTGTGAGCCAGGAACATCGAAAATTGTCCAGGGACTACATACGACTTGCGTGAAAAGCTGTCCGTTTGGTTACACGAACCATGGAAACGTGAAAACAGGAACTGTCTGTTTACTTAAGAGGTAAGTGAAATGACGCAACCCTAAGGCGTACATGGATGGGTACTGAGGTCGGAAGGTTTCGTAAAAGCTGTACCTATTAGAAAAATTGAGAATGTTAGAATTGATCCCATCAGATAGCAGGCAACATTGCCAGTTTGGAGTCAGATTGGGTCTATGATGTTCTGATCGTTGAAGGCAGAGGTCAAGAGCTTTCTTGCTAGAAATATCTGGTGTAAATACTGCTTGGTAATGGTTCATAACAAAGCCAGTATTGCTGAGTAAAAATCTGATTTGACCTCACGTCGTTGCGATGGTTGGATTACAGGGTACAGACCGTATCAGATAATGTTCGTTCATTTCTTAGCTATCAGTTAACACTTCAGCCAATTTCATATTTTTCAAAAACTATTGTTGTGTGTTGCAAGGTCTTCCAACGTTAATGTTATGATAGTCTGTAATTTAAATTTTTGTTGAGAGAATTATTATCTGGAAAGGTTTTACTACTCGTGAAGTAACTGGGAATTTTTACCATATTTTGAATCGAAATTGCACATGATAGAGCTCTGTTTTTTCCCTTTCTCTTTACAGGGTCACGTGACCTAGATGACGATGTTTTGTTTCAAAACATAAAAAGATGAACATGCATTCATGGGAGGTTCAACGACTGTGAATAATGCAGAATTTGTTTAGAATACTCATGTTATCCGTAAAAACGTTTAATTAAGATCTTGGAGTATATCCACAGTCAACGTTAAATTTACTTCTATGTCGACTGGCTTTCAAGGAACTTTTCAAGGAGCAGTCGAGCCGCCGATTTAGAGCCAAACCGCAAAGGATAAGTTGCTTTTACGACAGGTCACTATATAGTACAGAAAAGATGTTGAGGCCACAAACAAATGAATGAGACAACAGCTGGGGAGTGAGAATGGCCAAAACTGATCGGATAGAACCACACAGTTGTGTCATAAACTCGGTTCCTGAATGGATGGAACATTGATGATTGAGACTACAACTGAGTACGTCACGCACTGCAATACTTCTCATGATACCATGCGGAAAATGCTTTGTCGCATCAAATCTGCGTGTGCTGTTTGCTATATAGACGCTAGGAATGAATTTTCACGCTAGAATCGGATGGTATTGGTTATACCATGGCGATAGAGCGCAGACGTCGTTCGATTAACATAAAGGGCTAGCTTAATCTTTAGATCAGTCGGGCTTTTCGTGTTTCTTGGAATCCTCAGTAATTGTATACAGAATAATAATTTTAGAAGGTCACTAGAAGCTCTCCCTAAATAACTGATGCATGTAGTCAAGTAAAATTGAAGGAGAATGGGCTAAAAAATTGCCCACTTCACGCCTGGGAAATTTGAAAACGCAACATGTGTTTGAGGAAGATCAGGGTAGCAAAGTTACATAATCATTGTGAGCTTCTGCGTCGTTTTCGAAAAGCTCCGTTTTCAAAATGTTTTCCGTCCACACTAAAACGCAAGGCCGGCGTTTTCAAATTCCTCCGGTTTCGAAAAGCTCCATGTCCAGTAGTATTTATGTAGACGGTAGGCTTAACCGCAGAAATTAAGCTGCGTTTTAATATTTCTACGGTGTATCGTGGCCGGGTCCTTAGTCATTTAGAATTTATTCCTCTTTGTAAACAAGTGAAAGTAAATTATCTTTGGAGGAGCTCGTCTGACGTAAAACGAATTCAAATTTTGAATAACGTTTTCCACTTTCTAAATACTCCTTCGAGAAGATGAATAGTCGAAAAGGGAGAGCCGGTGACTATGTTCTGTTAGAATCTGTTAACTTCACTCAACATTTAGTGGGTTCCTATTGAGAATTTTTATATACTTTTCTATCGTATCGGTAGTGACGTAAAAACTGATGAAAGGGGAAGATACTAGACAGTAATTACGGGCAGGGGCTCTGAGGATGGGAAACACGATTCTTTGATCCTTTAAATAGGTCGCGTTTTCTCCCTTGTTTCCCATTAATTTGATCCCAAACATTTCCTCCCCAAAAAAGTTCCCTTTAATAGTAGAGATATTCCTTGTTAACTACGGTTAGACCAAAAAATATCCCTTGCTCCTTAAAAATAAATGCATAATGTTCCCTTATTCCTCCAAAGCCCTGCGAGGTCCTGAAATGTGCATGATAATTTTTACAACATATTCCTCTTTTACGACATTATGATGATGGCTAATTCGTTTTCCGCTATATGTAGATCAAGTTAACAAGGAGCATAAAGTATAGCTATAAACTGTAAAGAGCTTGTTGAAAGATCTTAATATATAATTTCAGTTTACATCTATTGTTTTTGTGTGATCATTAAATTAAAGTTCTTTTATGTACCAAACCTATCAGTCTCCTAGATTTTCAGCCGACAGCTGGGTGTCTAATGTACAATTTTTTTCAGATAAGCTGCAGTATTTTACCTTGTGGCTATGGAAATAAAAAATGAAATAATCCTAGAGATATGGTAAATGATTTCTAGTAACGGCGAATGATGCCTAGAAATGTGGAGGGATGTTTCGTGCATCGATCCGATGAACGATGTACGAAAAAGGTGATCATGGATAGGCCATATACTTAGAAGACCAACTGTCTGCATTTCCCGGCAATCCCTCTGCTGGAATCCGCAGGGTAGCAGAAGGAGAGAGAGGCTGAGTAATGGCTGGAGAAGTGATAAAGAACGCGCCATTCAGTTGAAGGGTTTACACATTGACTGATATGGACCGCCTGGCCAAGGACAGGGAAACTAAAAGCACTTTCAATTGGAGTGAAAACGCTTCAGATCAGATCAGATCAGTGACGTTCCTCAATTAGATTATGTGTGGTTATGTTTTTTTTTTTTATCAATATGAACTCCCAGTAATCGGGCGTGTTTAAAACTTTTTCCAACTTCTCTTGTCTGGAAATAGTAGACGCTGGAAAGTGAAATATTGATGATGATATGTCTTGATATATCGTTGATATTTGTTTCAGTATTGATGTTTTTAATATCCTATCTGCAGTCCGCATTCTATCATTTATAACCAGAGGTGAAGTTTGCCTTTGAAAATATGGGTGGTCCATTGGAATGAATAGATGGTCCTTGGAATGGGTACCCAAGGTGGTTCATGGACTGGGTCTACAGGGATCTATAGGGGTGGTCCAAGAACATGGCTCTATGAGGTGTCAGGTGTTTCATGGACCAGATCTACAGGGTTAGACTTGCCACAAGTCGACCTCATGAGTTTCGGGGTAGAATAGCGTCAAAATCTATACAGGCGTCCATTGGGGTGGGTAACCCGAAAACACTGACCCCCTGTCCGCGGGGCCCAACTACGGACCGGGTCCGCGGACTACCTATGGACCGGTCCACGGACTACCCCTACGAACCCCCTCTACGGACCAACCCCCCAAAATAGAATAAATAAAACAAGAAATAGATATTTCACTTATGGGTTGTTTAATAGATCGTGTCGGCGAAATTTCGAACGTTACATTTTGCAAATGTAACATTCTTTGGTTCAGGCTCGGACGCAATTCAAGTCAAATCATTACACATTTCCATTTCCTTTGCTGTGGCCATACTGTATATGAAAGACCGTGAAAGCCTCCAGGAAGCCTGCGGGAAGCCTTGAAATTTGTGCTGTTTCCTCTCCACCATTTTGTTCAGCCCATTCTAACGTGGATTCGTGAACTCATTCCAGGCTTCATAATTTGCTCAGCGCAAATTACAGATACAAACAAGCTTGAACGACCTAAAAACACGTCTTCCATGGCCAGATTGAGCCACGAATGGAAGGTAAACATCTCCTTACGCTGAAAACAGCTTTTAAGCTTTGGGGGGTGGTCCGTAGAGTGGGTCCGTAGGGGCAGTCCGTTGACCGGTCCATAGATAGTCCGTGGACCCGGTCCGTAGTGGGGGTCCGCGGACCGGGGGTCAGTCTTTTCGGGTTACCCCTATTGGGGTGGTCCATAAATTGGCTCCAAGTGGTGGTCCATGGAGTGGGTCAACAGTGGTGTATAGGAGGTGGTCCATGAACTGGCTACATGAAGTGGTTCATGGACCGGGCCCATAGAGTTACTCCATTGACCTGGGTCCTTGTTTAATTATAAAATAAACACTAAACTTCTAATATCCTCAGTACAGCTATTATATCAAGAAAATGACAAAAATGTGTTAACCTATTCCATTAAAGTTTGGGTGCCTGAAATTGTTCGAAACTGTTGTTGGCAATGAAATTCTGGACACCGACAATCTCAAAAACTGAGAATGCATCGTAAGCAAAAGGAAAACTGGACCTCCATTCTATTGCACACAGGAGCATGGTAGCAAGTAACCGCAAGTTTCAGGTCAACTCTCGTCGTCTATCGCGTCTGATACTCTTCGTGCCCTTCGACCATGCAAATGGTCATGAGAGTTATGGGAGAAATCATCGTGGATTGTCGTGCCGTTTTAGCAGGGCGCAAATGAACAAATGGACTGACACCTGTCAGTAAAAAAAAAAAAATAACAATAATTCACTCATTTTCTTATCTTGGTCAATTTCTAAAAGCAAGGACATTTCCATATGGATCGAGGTGGTATTGATCGTGTCATCTCAAAATTACTCTCTCAAACTGGCTACTCTCACCCTAACTTATTGGGTTCCCTTGGTAGCCGTTGGTTTTAAAAGGAAATTTTTTGGCCCAGGTTTAAACCCGTCCCGAAAGATATTTTTAAAACTGACCCAAGTCAACTATTAGACTTTACTTAAGTCACACCTGATGTTAATGACTACGCGGCTTTTTTTAAGCTAAAACATAAAAGAAGTAACAAAGAAAAACACAAAAAACCGTAAAAAAAAAAAAAAGAAAAGAAAAGAAAAGAAAAAATTCGAAACCGGGTCAAGAACTGCTGAGGTGATACTAGTTTACTTAAGTTCCGCGTGGCAATTAAATAAAGGGAAAACGCAAAGCGGTGGAATTAATCGATGATTTCGAAGATCCTACTCTTCGGTTATAAATCAGATAAAGAAATAGATGTGATAGATTTATGATAGTTTTCTTTTCTGTACAGGAATGGAAGTAGACATAGATAGGGTAGAAACAGGAAGTTTTCAAGGCACCTGTTTTGTGTTTGATCAGTCATTTTCTGAGCTACCCACATCACGTCCTTCGGATTTCATGTAACTGCAGATGAACGACATTTGGAATATTGTCAGATTTACAGGTATTATTACAACTTCAAAAACTGCCGGAAGGCATGTTAGAATTAACTAGTTAGCATACTCTGTCTAGGCAAGAACGTTCTCGACATGATAAGTTAGAAACCCAACCTGTTTACACTATATCAAGTTTGTGATGTCAATGGCTATTAGATCGGCTAAGGACATGGGAACAGTGGTTCAAAAATCATCACCGGTATCAGTCATAAATAAGAAATAAGCATCGTCTGTCAATATTCTAAAAGCACTCACCTTTTTTTTCGCTAAAAATAATAAATTCAAATCAGGATAAGTGCCCGTAATAAGTTTTGATCGTCAAAAATTAGAATTTAACTTACTAGATTCATCTCCTGGGGGCAACCGGGGTTATCTCCACGCGAACAAAGTACTTACCTTCGAACAAGAGTTGCAAAGGCGATATTTTTTAAAATATACTTTGCGTTGTCTTTCTGTGCATAACTGATATCTTCCCTTCAAATGCTGAAAATAAATTCGTGTTCAGGAATCTTGTTTTCCTGAAAGATTGTTTTCGATTTTAATTGACCACATCGACACCCAATTCGCCACCTTTGACATCATATGAGGATACCGCGATAAGCACGTTTATGGGTATCTGGTAGCAATTCTATTTAAGATTTGTGTGTCTGATGTATTTGTCAGTAGCGCAGGTCAACAACTCGAGCAAGAGACATCTTTGTTAACTTGAACAAGCGGGTTTTAACTACGTCAACCATGGGAGTGAAAACTGGCTGTTTCCTTGTCACATGGGCTGTACTTCTTGCAAGTGGAAGAGCAACAAGTGTGGAAGACAGAGAGTTCATAGAGGCAAAACAACCGAGCTTGCTACCGAGCAATGAAGGTAAACAGATTTAACTTTCGTTAATCTTCTTGGTTGAACTAATCAAGGTTAGCGACCTTGATCGAAGTCTCATGAATCAAATTGTGTCGCTAGACCCTCACTACGGGTTATCTTCCTTAGGCACTCGCCACAATTTTTAGATCGCATTTTCCTCCTTGATCCCTGCTTGAACGTACTTATCAAGTTTAGCGATCTCGATCGAATCTTGTTACGGCTGGCAATCGTTTCTAGAACATTCCCGACTCAGGACAACGCTTAATATTAATTTTTAGATAGAAGTTTCCTTCCTAAAAGACCTTGAATTGCGGACATAAATCGAATTACTGTAAAAACAAGGTAACTTTCACTCACTTGAACAGACCAGCAAATAAGCTTCTTTACTGTTTGTAAAAGAACCCAGCCCAAAAAACTCTTAACCCTCCTATCTTCAAGAATGTCTCATGCAACCTGTTCCTAACTATGAAAGTCTCTTTAGCGCATGAAATTATAGACTATTTTGTAGATAGCACGAAGTTGCACCTGCACGTCACTTGCACTAATGTGATTTGGTTGTCCCTAATATATAGATCCCAGCGAGCATTCATCTTATATTAGCCAGTACAATTAGAGCTGCATATTTAAGTTAAGAAAATATTTTAGTGTTGGGTTTCCCTCTTTATCTTCTTGCTTTTCACTTCATCCCACGCAAAATATTTCTTTTGTGGGTTTTCAGCTTTATATCTCGGAGATTTGCTCTAATGAATGTGAAACATACGAACTATATTTCACTCACCCTAACTCAGTTCTTGTCGGTGTCATTTTTACCTCGTGAGTAGAAATGTTTTCGTCAAAAGAAGTGTCAGGACCGTAGGCAGACGAAAATTCTTACCGAGGCAATATCAGAAAAGAAGCACTTTCTCTATATCATGATTTACTTAATTATTCAACATTACCTCTAACAGGAACCTAAGATAGATAAATAATATAAATTCAAATCAGTTTCGTACCCAGGCAAGTGTCTTGGTTCGACCCTGAGTGGAGTTTATAAACATTGTGCCTAGGGCTTAAAACACGTTGTTATTTCTAGCAGGAATTTCAGCCGCCGCCATGGTAGGCAAATTATTTTTCAAATTTTATTGTTATTCTTGTCATATATTTCCACGCTCAAACTTTATGTAAATATTTTCAAGTTAGTCCATCCCCTAAAAATGTTTCGTTTTCCATCGCCCTCCCTTGTAACTCAAAACGAGTGAGTAGGTTGGCTGGTTCAAAACATTTAGTTAAAGCGGACGAGAGAAATACTGACAAATTAACAATTTTAAAGCTTGTTACTGAATGAAATATGAAGTTTGTATTGTGTTAAAAGTGAGGGAAGTAAAAAAAAAATAATAAAGTTCAAATAAATGAATAATTTCAAGCGAGCGTTCAGGTCATCTTCTCCGTGTCTGCAATTATACATCAATGCCACGAGAATTCTAAAAAACAGTTCGAAGACTGGGCTATGAGGACTGATTTAAATGCCAGAGTCACTTGAAGATTTAAATGAAGCGTACTATAGTTGGGAACACCCGGAAAATGGAAGAATGGAGCGATTCGACAACTCTTTTTTAACTTTTTTTAAAAAAATATTGGGGACGGCCGCGCGACGGAGAACGCGAAAAATTGCCTTACGTTATTTTACCTGGTATTTTATTGCTTTCACTTTAGGCATTTGCATTAAAAACGTTCCGCAATGTGCAGAGTGCCTGGACCACAGGACATGCCAGAGATGTCAGAAAGGCTTTCTTTTACTTGAAAGTTATTGGGGCGCACTATGTGTGTCTAGCTGTCCTGACGGGTTCACCACAATACAAACAGAAGAAAATGGCTTAGTGTGTAAAAACAGTAACGGTATGAGACTTCTTTAAGTAACGGTATAAGAAAGAGTTACAAGTACAGTGAAGACAGCCAGACGTACATAATTTTATTTCAGTTCCCTATGGGTTGCTAAGACAGTACGGTAAACGTAAACTGACAGTAACTTACCACTGAAATTTTACACATATGTTTAGTTAGTGCTGCACTGTATTGGTTAGAAATTGTATTAATATTTGAAATCTGAAATTCCAACTCAGATTAAACTGTTTTGAGGATAGTTTCGTTTTCTAAGATAGATTTTGCGTAATGGCTGGAATTACACGTGTATCATGTTTGTCCACTCAAATGTCTGTTTCTTGTTGTAGGATGCAGTAGAATACCTCAATGTTCCCAGTGCGAAGAGAAGTTTGCTGACATTTGTGACAGATGTGAAGACGGGTTCCTACTCTTGCAGCAAGGCACTGGCGCCGAGGTTCAGTGCGTTGCTTCGTGTCCCGTGGGATTCGTGAAACACGGAACAAGATGCCGCGCAGGTCAGAACTAAATACAATGCATTATTTTCCACTGTAGTAACATTCCAACGACCGTGCTTGTAGAGGAAGCCAATGTTGCAAAAAGGAAACTGACGGAAAAGCTAACGATCAGTCTCTAGAAGTACTTTTTACTCTCTTCTGAGTATTCTTACATGAGTTCAAGATTATATCATCTAAATTCAACTATAAATTCGCCATAAATGTGACGATGGTGAATTTAGCTTGTTCATGATCAAAGTCGTCCGTTTTACACAACTAGTATTTGTGCTACTGGATGTCACATCGACATGCTATGGTCAGTCAGAAATAGGTTGACAAAAAAAAACAACATTTAAGTCTCATGACATTAGACTACTGTTGTTGTTTTTTGCTAGGAGAATAGTTTCTCTCATCCTCTCATCATAAGGCTTCGACGAGTTTCCCCCAACTTTGTCCTAGGATCATCTTTTCGGGCTTCTTCGCTATCTTGTTTTCTTCTTACAATTACAGAAATGTGCGAGGATTTCTTCTGTTCACGTTGCAAGGAAGGCTGGGTCCTACAATACAAAGGAGGAACTAAGTGTCTCTCCAACTGTCCATATGGCTTCTATAGAAAGCAAGATTGGTACAGCGATCAATCTTACTGTGAAAGTTAGTAGTAAAGGCAGTAAACTGTTTTCATTTGCCTCAGTGTGTGTAGTTCAGAAATATCATTTCTGTAACCGGTGGCGAAGTGCGACGATCGAACGGCCAGTGCATTGTTTCCAACGGAGTGTTCCGTAACGGAGTCTTAACAGGGCTAGTTTTGTTGTGCTCTTTGTATGGGCGAGGTATTGTACTCCCACAACGCACATATCACTACATTGAGAAAATGAACAATAGGAGGTAACCAGAGATGAAATAGCATCTCTTGTGCGAGATATATGTAAATGATACTCATACTTGCATCATTATGCCTCAGGGAACAGCGGCTACGGGAGCTGGCGACAAGCCATTTGGTCATCCTTAACCTTCATATCTGGTTATCCTCTTGTAAGGTGGCTTGCGTGAAGACCTATGCTATTGACTTTCTTTCACGCGGCACAGCGCCGTCGTCACAAGGGCAAAACTAGACGTCTGCAGGCAGACTACCTTACAAAAGGGTAACTAGTTTCGGAAATGATTTTATCACTCAGAGTTCAGCTGGACTTTATCAACGGGTACTGTGTAATAAAACACTGTTTGAATAGCGAACTATATGTACCGTTCCTCATTCTATCGGATATTTAAAATTTCCTTTTCATGCATGAGCCATGAAGTGAAAACATTAAGTAATTAACCATCAATAAATTAACCAAAAAGATAATTCTTGTAATCAATAAACGACTGAAAAAAGCCACCTGTTTTTCAGTGTGCCGAGCGAATTGCAAGAGCTGTCAAGACTCGTACAACTGTAATGTGTGTGAAGACAACTTTTTTCTTCTCGAGAGCGTTTTCTCCAAGTGTGTACACTCCTGCCCTGTTGGGTATCTCCCAGACAATACCCAGTCCCTGGGAAAGGTCTGCAAGACAGGTAGGCTACATTCATCTGAGTCACGTCCTCCTTCTAACGCACTCAAAAGGAGCTAGGGCTGAAGTTTCATGTTAACAATAAGCATATTGACCTAATGAAGCGCGACAAAGTTCTTTGCTGTAGGTTTTTACTAGACCTTGGCCTTGACCGTGCACAAAACACAATAATTGTGTACTTCTGACGGAGGAACTTACTAATAGAAACGTTTCTGTTACGTAATTAAATCATAGTGAATGAGCGCAATACCAAAGATTGTACTCGGTACGTCGTGGTCGTTAAAACATAAATCTTGTCATCTTTCCTCCCTACTTTGAAGTTTGCTGAGTTTCATAACCATTTCCCTCTGTTAAGATTTTGAATTTCATTTGAGAAAAGTGATAAATGGTGACAAACGATAACCGCAAAAAATCTCAATACCTGTTTATCCCTGTTTATCAGATAAGAGAAAGAGCATTCAGGTGGAGTAAGTAAGTAAGCTGTTATCTTTTCATAGATAAACTCGGCTGCTTAGACGAAAGATGCTCCCAGTGCCAAGAGGGCTGGTACCGAATCCGCATCCGGAAGGTCTATCACTGTCGCATGGAGTGTCCATCGGGATATTTTGGGATAGAACAAGCAGGAAAGCCAAAGATTTGTGGCCGTAAGTATGCATACATCAAGATTACGTCACA
>Ga0126339_10000719_pt1 | contig 19726 bp, 5 predicted proteins | sample OrbTmetagenome_2_FD_92532 | JGI IMG/M metagenome (GOLD analysis project Ga0126339, IMG submission 92532) | Coral microbial communities from Petempiche,Puerto Morelos, Mexico - Orbicella T R C metagenome | ecosystem: Host-associated > Invertebrates > Cnidaria > Coral | place: Petempiche,Puerto...
TCGTATGCAGACTTACCTATGCTACCATCACCGTCATGTTATGTTTGCTCATTTATTGTCCTAGGCTGGCATAATGGTACTATAATTTATTGTATGTATTATTTTTGTTAACACTTTAGGTGAATGTATTGGTTTTTATTTTGTCACTGATACAGGTTGATCTGCTGTACTTCTGAACTGGTGGATGGATGGGAAATTGCCAAGAACTCTCCTGCTAAAATATTCTTGAATGAAGAGGTATTTTAGATCTGAGATCTGATGATAATAGACCATTTCCTAGTTGCCTTCTTCCTCTGTTTCAAAATGAATCCGAGTATGCCATACCTTTCTTATGAAAATGAACTTGCACAAAATGTATTTTTGTAACAATGGTTTAGCTCAAACACTTGTTTTGACACAGAGGCAAATGGCAACTCGGAAATGGCCTATTTCAAAGAGAAGCCAGTTTTAATATTTTTGGAAGTCAACAGAGAAACATCAGATTTCTTTTGAGAGTCTCCTGTTACTTAATTTACTTTAAGTACACAGGTTCAATTATCGTTTGACTTATTACTGAAATGAACTTCAGGTAGTATTCATGAAGAAATAAGTGGAAGGCCTTCGGTTAACTTCTCCACATTGTATTCAGCCATCTGAGAGAGTATTTTTGTGACAAAGATCGATGTTATCTTTAGGAAGAAGCAATGGATGACCTTCAAAATGGGTTGGTTAAGACTGAACAAGACAGGTCCCAATGGATTCCTGTTAATGTACAATATACCACTGAAGGTAATTCATGCTAGAAAAAGTAATGTGTGCTTAATGTAGACTAGAAGGTAATGTAAGCTTCATTAGAATGTAGCTGTGGTTGTATACCTCGTAAACTGGAGTTGTGCATGCATAATGTTTTTATAGATGCATGGCAGGAAATCATAGAGAAATGGCAGCAGCTGTTGATTAAATTTGTTTTGTTTTCTTAGTCATGGAGAAAACTTACAAAAAAAGCTCCCTTTCATCTTTATGTGGGTAAAAAGTATTAAATGAGCTTTTGGAATGTTGGCAATGCTTTCATTTCATTTATGCACGTGGCTAATCACTTGACTTCCCCTCTCAGATCAAAATGTTTTTGCTTTGGCATGCTGTATTCAAAACCAATTAAAAATAGAAGATGGTTTTCCCATGGAACACCATCTTCTATTTGGTGATTAAAACCAGGAGGTAATGTGTGGATAACACGGGCTAAAAGGCTGTGTTTCCCTGGTGGTTATCTTTTAAAGATCCATCAAGACCTTTAAAGATCAGCAGTAGGATCTTTGCAGATCTTAATAAAAATCCTTAATCCTTGATGAAGTTTTGTTGTTGGCATTAAATTATTGGCACATTGTCTCCCAGCCTTGACAGGACAAGAGAGCACTGAGTTGAAGAAAGGTCAGCTTTTTAATAAACTACGACACACAGTTGACCCTGGTACCATCAGTACACTAGTGGAAGAGCTTCATCAACTTGAGAAAGGGAGAAGGCATTCAGAGGTAGTGTGACTTGAGATGTAATGTAAAGGAGGTTATCCTGAAGGGCCTCCCTCCACCCTACAGTGAAAAATAATGAGTTCAGCTGAACCATTGTACATGTAGCAACCACATAAAAATGCTGTCATGGAATACCCCATCTGATTCAGCATGAGTAGTAATAAGGGTCTGAAGTCTAGAAATTAGTTCTCTATAGTCTAGACGTTACATGTACAAACTGGCACTGCTGAGGTCCCAACATGATAGTTCCCTAATTAGCGTACAAGCTTCCCATATGTCACCTGCAACTTTCTAAGCTAATTAATCATACAGTCCTTGAGGATGTCACGTAAATCACTCGTCACCCATGTTTGAGGCTATTGAGGAGAACTTTTTATCAAACTGACAGGGTGGCGATCATATCCTGTAGGGGAAAAATTTGTAGTTTGTTAGAACTCATTCATGTGTTTCCTACTGTAAATATTTCTCCCTACCTTTCAGGATAGTAAGTCAGGAAAAAACTATTTGATATCCTATTTTAGAACTGGCATCCCATTTGAGTGAGGAAATTTGAGCCATGCCCATGTTACTGTACCTCTTAAAGGCACCTTTTAAAATGTTGCATGATCATGTATGAAGCCCATACAGTACATGTAGTTTTCTTGTTACAAAATAATGGAACCTACAAAAGCAATGATTAACTTTCTACTTGATATTATTAGACACCAATCCCCAGATCATGGTTAGTACCAATTTCCCATTTTTCGCTTATTTAAATTCATGTTGTTTTATTTTTCTTGAAGGAATATGTGTGTTTACTATATAAGAGCCACCTTGAGGAGATAAAGAACCTTCAACAACAGGACATACTCCATATTTTGTTTTCCAAAGCCTTACACCGTTCAGCTCTTCAGGTAATTCTGATTGAGTACTCCAGCCTTCATTTTGACTCAAATGTTGGGGTTCTTTACACGACTGCTCCTGGTTGTTCAAAAGCCGATTAACGCTAATCCAGGATTAAAAGTTAATCAAAGTTCTTATTTCTTTTAAATAAAAGTGTTTTCACTGTCCGTGTTTCCTGGAGTATGACATTGGTCAAAGCCAAAATTGAAGGACAAAAAATTGCAACAGAAAACTTCACTGAAAAGTTACAAAATTGAAATAAAAATTTACGTTAATCCTGGATTAGCTTAATCGTACTTTGAACAACCCAGCCCTGGTGTCCTAACACCATGGTGCTGAGGAGGGGTGGGGGGGTGGAGGGAGAGGGGCAGGAGAGGGAGGGGAGGGAAGCAGAGGAGGGGAGGGAAGCAGAGGAGGGGAGGGAAGCAGAGGAGGGAATGGGAAAGGAGGAGGAGTGGACAGATGGAGGTTAAGGTGGAGTTGGTGCTTTTCACTGGACAGGTGTGATGTTTTGTGAATTCAAAACTATTAAAAGTGGGTATTGCCTGTATCTAAAGATAAGGGCCTGTCTGTAAGGGAAACTACCTCTAGTTGGGTAATCAATTCGAGGTTCATCAAGGTTTATAGATCTGACATGCTGTTTGTCAGTGCCTCTTAATTTCCTTCAATGGCAGTTAATTTTGTCCTTATAAACTGAAATGGTTACAAAACTGGATTACATATATGAGTTTCAGTTGCCCACTGATGCAACATCTACAGGGGCATTTGTCATCAGGAGAACTTTTTACAGGGGTGTTAACTACAGCAGGAACTATTTTCTACAGTAGGAACCTTTTAATAGGAAGCCTTTCTACATAGAATAGGAACTATTGTCAGAGGGTCCATCAGCAGTGGGAACAATCCAAAGTTACGTCAAAAAATTGACCAATCATGTTTCTTTATTTAGGAGTATGAGAAGGCATCTCAGCTTCTCTCTTATGCCCTTGGGATGGTGAACACTGTTGCAGGAAGGGGTGCTGCAAGCAGTCCATTAGAGAGAGTGAAGGCTGCAATTCAACAAGAACTCCTTGTGCTAGACATTTCTCAGGAGTCACCTAGCAAGAGGTACAAGTATCTAAGAAATAATTGATAAAATACGAGTTCTTACCTGTTCAGTCTGTTTTTTTTTTTTTTTAGATGTGCAAAACACTCCTACCCGGAGAACAGCACATCACTTTAGCTACAGAGGGCAAAAGAGTGAAAAGGTCAAGCACAGTTGTAAACTTTGAAAAACCCTACATGAGGCACAGTTCACTGCCAGAACTGCACGAATTGGACTGTTTAACCACAGCAAAAGCTTTTTTTTTTTTTTTACAAGCTTTTTGACACCTCATGGGTTCCATATTTTGAGGCTGTTCATTTTCTTTTCTTTGCAGCCGGGCGGAAGAGATAGCAAAACGAGTCAAGTCTTACATTTGGCAAACTGCTCCAGGTACTGAGCAAGGTTCACATTACTCACTAATAGGCCATTTTTCCATATCTGGTTGGTTCTCATAATCTACAGTTCAGTCAATTTGTCAATAGCATGCCAAACATAAACAATGTTATTTGTTTCTAAAGAACTTTTGTCTGTCAGGTCAGCAGGTAATTGAAACACTTAGCTATATATCCAGTTGAAGTTGATATAGGTGCTTCTACCACCACAGGGAGTCTATAAGGCTGATTTTTTTAGGATTACATGTAGATCTTCACCTGAACAAAGTACCCTAGGAAGGGCTAATGCTTGAAACAATAGCTCAGTATCATACAGGCAGTTAATTTGCCTTTGTCAAAAAATAGCTAAGTGTTACATAAAACATAGTTGATTTGATGCACTGTATTCTACTAACATGTTGAATTGTTTCCAGGTGCTGCAGAGATTCATGTGGAAGAACAAGTCAATGCCTTTCTATTAAATGGAAAGGAGTGGGAGTTTCTGTCAGAAATAAGAGTTGATGAGAATGCACAGTCACTGGATCACAGATCTGTAAGATAATCTGCTGATTAGCATGTTGGAGTAGATGAACAATTCCTTATATAATATACTAAAAAGTGATAGGTGCATCATTTTCTTGCATCCAAACAGTGCAGAAGCAAATATGACAAATTACATTAACAACATGTTGCAAACCTTGCTTAAATTCAACTTGCCTTGCAATATTGTTGCATGAAGAGTTTTCGCATGTGAACCTAGTTATTATAATGGCCCAGCTCACCAAATATCTCTTAGTAGCTCAGTGGTTAGAGTCTCCAACCAGTATCTGGGAGGTCATGGAGTTGAATCCTTCCATTTTAAGATCTTTATAATCAAGTTGTTTGTATATTACCTGTCTTTTATTCCAGAGCATGTATATATCATTCTGTAATCCCTTTTGATCAATGAAGTCTTTTAACACAGTAGGACATGGCAATATTTTCTTTATGGAGCTTGACTTATCCTTTTTAAATTTTTAGCTGTGTAGCTTACTGGCATCCACGTGCTACTTTCTGTCAAAACCTCAGGGATGGAGGAAGCCAGCCAGAAGTCTTTGGGATGGCAGTAAGTACATGAATTTTGTACAATGTACAGGATATTTTCATCGAGACATCTCGGAGTTACAGCAAGTTTTGCATCCATTGAAATACCTTCTTATGAATCTCTTTATCAATCCAGTAATGTATGTGCTTTAGTGTCAGAAAACTCAAATGGAAATTTGAGGAATGCACTGTCTTGCTTAGGTTTATGGTACAAATGTAAAGAACCCCAGGACTCGGGCGTTTTACATTATTTGTTGTTTTACACAGGATTGCTCTGGTCAAGATGTATTAATTTTTATGTTGAGATCCATTGTCCAGTTACCTAGTTTACATTAAAAAAAGTGTCATTGCATTTATTATATTCCAGTCATAATGGTGGATTGTTTGGAATCTGCATTTACTGTAACTTCATTTTGTTTTGTCTTGATTTGCCATTCCCAACTTTCCTTTTTATTTCAGTTCTGAAGATATTCAGTAATAACAACATGGGACAACAGAAGAGATCTGCTGATGGAAGTCAAGCAGGCATAGCTTCCCAATCTGAAGGACTGAAACTGTAAGATCTTTGTATGTTACACTCCTTATTAGCTGTAAATGCAATCAGTGCTTTGTTTTAACTTTTTTTAGATGCAGGGCTCTCTGCATACCAGCCTTCAAGCTGATTGGGCTTCAAGCCTTCAAGCATATTTTTTTTCTTTTGTTATATTTTTACAATCATTTTTTAAAGAAACCACTCAATAAAATTATATGATGCATAGCTGTTTCTTACTTAAGTTGGAATTGATTTGCTTATTTATAGAATTGCTTGTTATCTTGCAGGACAAACCTCATTCATTTTGTTCGAAGAGTAAAGGTAAATCTTTGTAATGCCCTCACTCTCCATTTCAGAAGTGGACCTAAAAAAAGTCAGTATCATCATCATTCAGTCATCTTTTCTTCTTGTAGGAAGAGACTGTACTCACTGTGTTGATATCATGTTTAGTACGACTGCGTAATGCCTCTGGCAAGGTAGGCATCAATAAAAAAGAATAATTATAATATTGTAATTATTGTGGACACAGCATAGTGTAGACATATAATATTGACCACTTTCCTTTGAAAATTGCGTTTGCTCAGATATGATGAAAAGTCGCCAAATACATGGAAAACTTGACATAGAAAAAGCAATAAAACTTGGAGAAAGTGTGCTAGTGGCTGTCTAACATACTCCTCACTTGAAATGGTTATTATTAGTACAGCATTTAAACAGTTATCATTCAAGTTGTTTGTCCTTTAATTTGCTTTTGAGTCATAATGTGATCAGTTTCATCACTACTGTGTAGTGGGTTACTATCAAGTGCTGTCCTCATGTTTAATCTTGCAGTAATATTTTCTTTATTTCAAGGTTGATGAGGCAAATAGTCAAAGAGAAATATCAAGCTCACACAGTCATCTCTGGCCTACTGCAATCACAAAGTATGCTGCTGGATTTATTTAACAATAACTTGTTTTCTCTACCATCAAAATGTTGAGCAGCAAAAAGGAGTAGTTATTAAAAATTGCAAGCAAAAAGACTTAATTCTATAGTTCCCCATTGTTACTGTGTCTCTACAGTAATTCACATGTTGTTACTTGCAAGTAATATAATTAACATCCATGGGAAAGTCACTCTTAGACACTGCAACGTAGATCTCTGTTAAAGGGCAATGTCACCATGATTATGGAGTTTTTCAGGTCAAATCCCATATGCCTGTTGAGAGCGACAAAAAACTGTGAGCGCAAAAAGTTGGGGGCTGTTTATATTTACAATAATAATTATTTTCTAAAAAGGTTTCTATTGTATGGCACATTTGTTTGTTTTATGTATCACAGAGGTTTTAAGGTTGGTTTGTTTTAATTAATAGCCCTGGTAATGTAAATTTTGATCACATTGGCTTGGCACTGTCTGGTGTTGTCCACCATGCCCTCTCAGTACAGCATCAAAATGTTTCTTGGCTTCAAACTCTAGGAGATATTTATTTAGGTAAGTGATTTGCTAAACACTAATTACAATAACTTCATTCCTTCCAACATTGTGTTAATTCAGAATCAGGACCGTCCATTAAAAATAATTAGGTCTTTGAGTAATGTACACTGTCATATTTTGAAAACTGCCTTTTTCCATACTTCTGTGTCAAGATGTTGCAAATGCAGTTTCCTCTACTTTGTAGAAATTCATTTCATGTCACAAAATAACATGCATGTTGTGGGATACCTCAATAAGACAGTAGTTCTTAGTAAAGTTTTCAAGTTGTGGTCTTTCATTGGCTGGTCATGCAGTACTACATAGTATTTTGCATGACTTGTTATTTAGAGGTTAACAATCCCATGGAGATTGCCTCTGTAAATTCAGTAAACGTGGCTCATGAGCACAAAGAAGACATTGCAGCCACACTTACGCCCCTCTTGTTTTTTATATTCTCTAGATTCTGGTAATTATTCATCAGCGATGCGGTGCTACCTAGAAGCTGGTGCTATCTCATCGTTTTTCTTCAATTCACCAGTCCCATCAACTGTCTGGGATGATCAGGTAGATACTCTAAAACATGAATGTTGAATTGCATAGTCCAGAAGGTGATACAGTCAACAAAGCAAGCCAAGGGTTTATCATAGGACATTTGACTTTTTTAAATTTTCACTCTTTGAATGATATGAGGTACACTGATCAAACTTGAGCACAAGTTTCAATCCAAGTATTTATTTGAATGTTGGTCAGATTAGCATGAGGCTTCACATGCCACACTCAGGACATGCGAATGTGACAATTTTTCCTATAATTGAATAATGGTTGGCTGTAGCTAACAAGGAATCTCATGTTTCACCACAATTTGTATCAAGGTCTAAAGAAAATTCATTATTCACCTTGTTTTGTCAGGTTTACAGAAAAATGGTCACTTGCTGTTCGGCGATGAAAGCTCATATTCAGGTACTGACAAAAATGTTGTGCACTGTACTCAGATCAACATCTGCAGAAGGTTGTATGAGATCTGGTTGTTTTGTGCTCTCCTTGCCCCATTCAACTAATTACAGTAATTGCTGCTTTGATGTAAATGCAACGAAGTACGAATTATTTAGTAAACAACAAAGCAGCAATTTTGTTTCAAATTGCTTCTTTTGTTGTAAATGAAATTTTCACTTTGGCTGAAGGCTAGACAAAATGTATGGAGCATACCAAGGAGACTTATTGATTTTGAGCTATTTTAATTTAATACACTTGATCCAAAATGCCACAAACTGTGACACCTGTTATGACCTAGGGGCCATGCTGTCAACTGTTCAGCACATCGCACCCATAAGATACAGAAGGATGCTCAAATATGTCTGGCATGATATTATTTTAACTAAATGTGTTTTTAAAGTGTTAAATTTTATTGTCGCTACAGGCAGCTTTACTTTGTCAGTGTATGGAAGTTAAAGATTACACAACAGCCTTCAAGGCCCTCCAACAAGCCTCATTAGCAAGGTGATGAAATTATCTGCAAAATTCAATAAGCATACTTTCAATTTTTCAGAGATCCTCATTTCTACTGTGCATTAGGTAGGACAAATCATGTTAATGCGAGGCATTAAAGATAGTTATTGTTTTACTCAACAGTTCTGATGCTATGGACTTCTACTATTCCTTCTTTTGGGACATAACAATGTTAGAATATCTAACCTGTATCCTTTAAAAGTGATGAATGTAATGAGCATTGTACTTCTTGAAAATGTGCTGCTTTAGAGTGTAAAATCTTTTTTTTTTTTTAGTTTTATTTAAATAAAGATAAGGGTATGAGAATGGAAGTGCTGGTGGAGGAAAACGAAAAGGAGGGGTACAACAACCACAACAACATGAGAACAATGATGATCACAATATTATTATTGTTGTCTCTATCAGTGAGACCTTTTTTGAATTTTTAGTGAACTAGACAAACCTCAACTGGTCTTGTACCAATTAGCTGGACTTCCAGAAATTATGTTGTTTATTAATTTTGCTGCTGCGAGGTAAATTTTTAAACCTTTTTGACTGCAAAGCTCACAATTACCATTTGCTTTTTTTGGCGGGGCTATTGACCTTAACATTTAACTTAGTCACCCATGCAAAACGTGGACAAAATGGCAAAAAACTGCTTACAGTGAGTTTTATTGGTTATAACTTATTATAATAGTAATGTTCTCTTGAGTTCCACAGTACTGAAGTCCCTGAAGAATGAATTAAAGGAGCGAGCCAAAATGTTTTTTATGTACCAGTATACATGTTCAGCAAGCTGCTGGACGTGCAGAGTATTGGTCTAACAAGCTGAGTGATCTCTGCATTTCATACACAGTGGTCTGTTCCTGAAATTTGGTTGGCTATAAAGAAACCAATAACCAGGGACAGGCTGCATGTACACTGTATGTTCCCAGCTGATACACTGCCTTGTGGTGCTGGGCAGATCTAGGGGGGTGCAGTCAATCCCCCTAAATAAAAAAAAAAATGAGACAATATTATAACACTCTGACTTGGCCTCAGAATTCCTGAAATCCCATTGCCAAGGACCTCAATTTTAAGCATTTTCCAGGGGAGGATGCCCCCAAAACCCCCTACAGATGACCACCTTTGACCGGGCCATATCACCCCCTTCTCTAAAATCCTGTATCCTTCCCAGTGGTGGATTTGGGTAGTTTCAACTTAAATGTCTGTTCCTGGCATTACTCATTCAAAGGGTGTCAATGTTTGAATTTTTTATGCAGATACAAGCCATCAGTCAACCTGAACTGAACATTTTCAACACATCAGAACTTCTCCAACACACAGAACAAAGCAGGAAAGCTAAGCTACTCAGAACTCTTGCCAAGCAGTACCTTTAGTCTAGCCACAGTCTATTTACAATACCTCAAAGCCTCTGTACTGAAATGTCATTAATGTAATAAAGACTAACTCAACACATTCTAGTAAACAGTGGTTATAAGAGTATACAAATAAGAAAGTGACAAGAAACCTTATTGATGGTTGTGCTTTTAGCGTCCATTAACCACCTAGCAAGTCAGAGGGAGCTGTCACTGGTGGCGTCTGTGACTGACAGCCAGAATAACTGAAGAAAATCAATCTTTAAACAGGTCTCATTGATGTTTTCAGCGGGAAGACAACTGGCTTTTTCAGGCAGGCAAAACGTTTTGAACTGAACTTGGTTATATGAAAAACTTTACTCTAGCGGGTCCAGCCAGTCAGACAAAATTGTATTCACAGCTGGTCGTACTGGTCTACACACCCAATGTGCCAGCCTCTAAATGAAGGACCCTGGATCAGGGTATTTGGGCTGTGTTCTTAGACAAGAACTTTCTGGCACTGCCCTTGTCAACCCTGTGGGTATAGAAAAATTGGTTGGGAAACCTGACCTGACCAAAGCGCTGGGGGATATCCTGCTATGAACTAGCATCCCACCCAAGGGGAGTATGGGGAAGGGGTAATAACCACCTGTAATGAGACACCCTTGCTTTTTTGATTCTTTGGGATTGAACACACTTGACAGATAATAATGAAAACAAACCCAGAGAACATCATTCAATATATTACATTCTTTATTTAATATTCAAGTATTTTAACTAGTGCCAGCTAGTAGTGAATTGCCAGATTAACGTAAGATGGAGATATCTTGTCACAAGCTTAATGCTTTGTTCTCACAATTTGACCCATGAATTCAAGCTGATTTGATTCAAGTGTCAAGTGCTGTGGACAAATTGAATAAATAATATACATTGTAATGTGCTTTGTTCTTTTGTATGAACTGTTTCTCTTCGATGTATGTCTCTGGAAAAGGTTCAGGTGTGTGAACATGGCAATGGATGCATTGTGCCTCATGATCTCAGGTCAATCGATCCTGATATTGATCAACATCTGATAACCTGTGGGTAGGGAGAAGAGACCTTTTCTTTGTCGCTTCCCGTGACTCTTAGCAGAGTTTATTCCACTCTCATATCCAATCTTTTCACACATGTAGGAGTTTGCATACAGGCATCATTTTTATCTATTTGCACACAAGCTAGATATCTATTTATTTGCCAAATACCAGTAGTCATTTGGTCATTCAAAACACTCAGGTTAGCAAATCACCTTAGTCAGTCCCTATATGTGCCATGTGGCACATAACCCAAAGATACGTAACTCACTGACTTAGTGTAACTGTGAAAGTGAAGTGTTAGAAAATATTAACATTTGGATGTAATAACTCTTAATGTACCTCTAAAAGTTCAAAGAATATTTTCAGTCATGATATTATACAACTTCTCTTACATTGTCCCAAATAAACTTGAGACAACTTTGATAGACCATGCAATGGTCTGCCTTAAAATTTTGTCATTAGGCCATACATATGCTCTGTAATTAATATAATTATAATTTACATTATACTGTATTCTATAATGTATTTAGATTTGTTTGGTTATTTACACAAAAGTATTTACAGTGCTATGATTTCCACTTGGATATATACCTGGAATATATATGTATATATATGTAGTTATGCAACACTTTTGAGTGGTATACTATAGAATGTCCCATGAGTCACTTGAATTTTCTCAGTATACACACGTGACAAGCCTTTACATTACATGGTATACCATGAGTAAACGTTGCATAACTATTTTATACCATGCCATAGAAAATACAGTGACCAATACAATTACATGTGACATACACGCAGGCATGATAGGAAGGTTGGATGTAACACCATCAAATAATATAATACAAAGGCTTTCCTGTATGGCATGGTATAAATGCTGGTATTATGTAATGCATTTATTAGATGAGATTGGGCATGATAGCAAGGATTTTCAAGCCTCAGAAAGTTGATATGCTCTACTTGTAGAAGCCTAACGGCCAAAGCAGATAACTCAAACTGAGTCCTTAACAATAAACTATCATGCATAAACTAGATTCACTGCTACAAATCTCAATGTTTAAATATGACATCACAACTTCTTACTGTATAAATTAATTATCCAGCATAGAAGAGCTAGATGCCCTCAATCAACAAGAATAAATTATAGCAATTTTATTTTAAATAATTTTATTTTAAGTTAGTGAGTAAGTGAACAGATTGCGATGGTTGAATGGGATGGTGTATCTAAAGGCTAATAACTCAAATAACCTACCATACTACCTTAGAGAATCTTCAGCTCAAACTGAAAACCCCAAAAATGAAATTCCTGCTGGAAAATTTATATTCTTGTCGCAACCAATCAGAGTTGAGCTGGAGATTAAACAATCCATATGCCAGTAATAAAACTGAAAGGTGTTCCAATTTTGTCATAAGACATGCATATTGCCCTAGTTTTCTTGTCCAAAACAGATCAAGTTGTTGTAATTGTAAAGGATGATGATATTGGCACTTCTACTTCTCCTTGTCAAATCTTGTAACTGCAAGTTCTCGAAGTGTAAAAGCCTGGTCTGTCTCTATCCCACTCATTTTTTGAACATGTTTTAAATGCCTTTCTATAGTTCTCTTGTCCATTTGCAGTTTCCATCTTAACCTTGCCACCGTGTCCAACAAGGGAATCACATGGGGGCACAAGTAATCATTTTGGGCTACATGTAATTCAAGGGCTGCTGTTGCATAACGCTCAGCATCTTCGAGTTTACCTTGAGCCTCAAGTACGTCAACAATTGCGCCTAAAGTAGCAATGATCTCTCTCCCTTTGTCACACAACTTAACTTGAAGATGCAGACTGTTTAGAAATAGTTCTAAGCTATTTTCCAGTTCACCACTTTTCAGATTATCTGTTGCTTCTCGTAATCCTGGAAGATAGAAGAATTCTTTGAAAGCTTGATGTTGACGCACTTCTGCGTATTTGTAAATTGTCTGTAGAAATGCCTGAAAGGCAATGCGTCTAGATTCAATTAATTCAGGATTCAGGTTCTTTTTTTGAAAAAGTACTTTTCCAGGGAAGTCAACATCTTTTATTAAAAAGGGATGGTCTTTCTTGATTGCTTTGTAGAGAGCTGCAAAATCTGAGTACCTTCTTTCCACCATTACTTTCTCCGTGTCAACATGGTCTGTTCTCAAAACCATTACACAGTAAATCTAAAAGTGTTTGAATGTGAAACATGAAATTAGTATTTTCAGTATTCGTATTTTCCCAACAGTGCTTTTAAATGAATTACAATATGTACATGTACTGGTCCAGAACATATCCAAGCCCTACCATGGACTATTCTTTGGCTTGAACCCCCAACCCCAATTTCATCTGGAAATGCCAATTGAGATTTTTATTCTATCAATTAATACACTTTTCATCCCTTTTTAGTCTTTCAGGTTTTAAAACCACCCCACCCCTTTATGATATCTAGTGACGATCCAAGAAGTGTGCATGCATACATGTATATTATTTTGTCAAAAATATGTAATTAAATAGCTCTTATTAATTACTTTACACCCAAAGTCAAACCAAACTGGAAAACCTTCTCCACAACAGCTGCTATTTTAAAATGATGCACATGTTTCTGGTGTTGACAAAAAAATCTCTCTTGAATCTGATGTTGACTCATTTTTCCCCATTTCAGACATGCTCTTCTAGGGGTGGTGAAAGGTACCTCGAAAACTGTACATGTAGGTCTCTATATTTACTTTGATCTGATCTCAAAATCATGGAATCTTTTGTGGTGAGTCACTTGAGACATCTCAGATACTGAAACAAAAGTCTTGGCATCTCAATATTATTAGCCTTGGATTTACCATTCATCATCCCTTCTGCTACTGTTAAGTTGATGATTATATTTTTTGCTGATAGCATATAATTTTACTACACCTCTTACCACATGCTTGCCTTCGTTGTGAATCCTGGTTGAAACAATTTGAAATGTTGTATTTTGAGGATCACTAAAGACCGATATTCCATGGCCTCTGCAAGTGCTGTCCAGAGTATCAAGATCCTCCTCCTCATTGTCTGAATCCACGTATACAACACCCTTTTCTGTAAACAAACAAAAAGAGTGTCAATAAAACCAAAATGCTACTAATACTCCTCTCTTGTTTCCACAGATACATGTACTTTACTGAAACATTGGACTGCATCACAGCCTTTATAACCCATGAAGTACAGTGGAATCTTGATTTCTTGAGCCCTCATTTTCTCAAACCTCACGATAACTCAAACCAAAAGTCATTTCCCTCTCCTCAGTTGAACACAGCAATTTAACCTCCCGATTTCTTGAACTATCCAATTTTTCAAATCAATTTTTGTTTCCCTAGGAGGTTCAATGTGATGCAGCCTAAACTAGTAAATGTCACATGTACCCCAGCTAATATTCCAGCGCAGTTTTCAAAATTTGTGTTTATGTTTGCACGTTGAATTTCAATCCTAGTTTAACAATTCAACTGAACATTACATAACTAATTTTATTATATAGACACAAGTGTTTCACTGGGAAATACACCACTCATAAAATTCATACGAAACCACATCCGGGACTTGAGTGGCGTACTTTCCACATCCTCACTAGTGAAGATATCAATGATTTCACTGGTATCAAGTTTGTCTCTTAAATTGTACTTAAATTCGTTGATGTATCATCGAAACATCTTCTATATAATAAAAAGAACATAATTTACATGTTAGCTCAAAGATATGAATTTTATGTTCTCGTGGCAAGAACAATGTCTCACTCTTTTGCTGCGCTCACTCGTGAGATATTGCTCTTGCCACTTGAACATACAATTAATATCTTCTCGCCACTGTGTAATATCCTCTATGTTTGAACACCAATAACAGAAATATACTGACAGCTTAGGGAGAGTGCCCCCTACCTCCCCCCCTCCCCCCAGAATTTTCAATAACCTTTCATGTCCATATGGGTTGCATATGGATATTTTCTGGAACCACAAAATGAGGCTAAAAAATGTAGACAACAACTTGGGGAAAGATTCTCCTAAATTTAGTACCTGCTGTAAGTCTCATACTGTTTCTACAAGTTTGCCAGACGGAATATAACCACTATTTTTCACTAATTTGGTAAAAAAAAAAAGGTTATTTTGAAAATGAAATAAATTAATTTCAGGAAATTATTGAACTAGAACTGTCATCTACCAAACATGGTCACTCAAATAAAATTTAAACATCTTTCAGTTTTCAAACATTCACAAAATCTTAATAATCCTGTAACTTACAGATCAGATATCTCCGACAGTCAACAAAAGAATAGTATAAAAATCTGTGTTGGCTATCGTGCAGATTTGCAATAACCTTATAAACTTAACTTACATTATTAAAACGAATCATTTCCTTCTCATGTCTGTCGCGATCAACTTCGAATTCTATGTGCACGTTCTGTGACAGCAAGCACGACAACAAGAACCAACACCTTCCCTACAATAATCGTCCTCCATTATATATATATGAAAAGCTATCGTGCAGATTTGAAATAAGCTTATAAACTTAACTTACATTATTAAAACGAATCATTTCCTTCTCGTGTCTGTCGCGATCAACTTCGAATTCTACGTGCACGTTCTGTGACAGCAAGCACGACAACAAGAACCAACACCTTCCCTACAATAATCGTCCTCCATTATATATGGAAACTACTAAAGATTGTTACTACTACTACTAGTTAAACTTATACATCGGCTTTTGACTCAAATTAATGTAAACTTTGGTTTAGGCATGGAGCAAGCTAGTCCTAATTGTCTGAAAAGTCCTAACGGTGGCTATTTGTAACCTTACCGGCATAGATCATTCGTCCCACAGCATTGACAAGTTGTCCATTGAAAGATATGTTGTCGAGTGGAGATTGTCCAGGATCATCAGTAGTCTCGTCAAAATACCAAGACGAACCCATCACACCGCATTTCTCTAGTGAAACTGTAATCACACCACGGCCTCCAGAATCTCTCAAGCGTTTATAAACACAACTGTTGTCGCACTCAAAGCAACATGGGAAGGTAGGTAAACCACAGGCAACCCAAGTTCAAGATGTTAATGATGACCAATTTGCCTACTGAACAGTCAAGGAAAAAATACAACACTTCGTAAGGGAATGTTTACCATAGGTTTTAGGAGATAGACGATCAAAATCAAAATGCCTTATCTTACTTCCAGAGGGCATTGTTTATCCATCGCTTTTTTTCGCTGATTTTGATGTCTGTAGGGTATTCCGCAATTCGTCTGTAGTTTGAAACTGGTAGCTGCTGGTAGCCAAGGGTTAATCACACATAGAAGCGAGTAAATCCAGAAATTTGTCTCAAGTCTGATCTTCCATCCCAGGCGTCCGGTTAGGGAGCAGCAAGAAAACGGCGAGGCAAAAAAAATTAGTCACTGGAAATCTTCAGTGTAGCTTTGTCCTCGATATTTTAAAAAAACAGAACTTAGCAGAACGTGGATAGAAGTGAACATAAAACACCCTGACGTGCTAAAAAAGCTATGTTTAATTCCCTTACAAAACAAAGAAAACAATGTTTTATGATTTTTATGGTTTCGTGTGCCTAAATACCAAAATACAAAACATTAAAAAGATGCCAAAGCATGAGTTTTTTTAGAAAACGTTTCCATGTTGCTTTGTGTCTGTTCAGTAATTCAGAATTCAAAAATGTGATAAGAACAAAAAAGTTGAACATGAGGCGATAGCCAAGTGTATCACTCATGTTCTTACCACATTTTGACATCTTCCGTGATCAATTACTGAACAGACACACGAAAACATGGAATCTTCTTGTTTAATAGATAACAAATCAAATGTGAGAATAATTTGACAAATTATTTAAACAGCTATTGAACATGAGTTATTTAAAAACACTCAAAAAATGTAGACAAAAGTCTCCTACAGTTTGTGTTTCCTATTAAAGTTTCTCTCATGTTTTCAACTATGTCCTATTTATTACCCATACTCCCTCATATGAATTCAAATATTTGATAAATAACAGTGTAAAACTATTTTACACTATGTACAGGCAATACCGTCTCATTCCCAGCAGTTGCCCCATGATAATTCTTAGTACACGCAGGGCAGACATGTCTTGCAACTGTAGCTGATGGGAAGAGAGAAGTGGTTTGAGTTTTCCCATAACATCACGACCTACACTTCCTAGTCTTCATTCACAAAATGCAACAGCACCCAAGGATGGGACAGCAGTTGAACTGCATGAAGATGTCACACATCAAACATTCTTTTTGACCACTGTGTGTCTAACACCGTAAGGTCCAGGTCAAACATTGGACTTCGCATGAGACAAACTAAACTGAGCGAATTAAGTTCACGACAACGTTTAACTCAACTTAGTTCGCCCAACTAAATTTATATCTATTATCAGGTTCTATCCGTCTAAAGCAGATGACAGAATGTATTGACTCATCTAAATTTGAATTAAGTTCGGCATTTGACCCAATGGTTGAGCTTTACCCATTTGGATCAATTCAGTTGCAATTTAGTTCATCTCATGTGAAGTTTGATGTTTGACCTGGGCCTAAGCTCTTTGAATCAAAGATGTAATGCCAAAAATATCAAAAATAATAATTAAAAGCAATTATTGCTTTGTATATAAAAATAGAATATGTTGAATAGTGTACACACAATGTTTTTAACGGTGTGAACTTCTGGTGAGGCAAACATACCTAACTCCTAGAGATCTAATGTATCATATTGTGTTAACCCAATCTTATGGGATGACTATAGCACCCGCTCAACAAGTACTGAGGCTGTATTTATACAAATATGACCTACCTAGCAAAAAACACAACTTATGCATTGTGCATATCCATCAAAATTCACGTTTTTTTTTTTAATATCGGTAATTAGCATGAAAACCAATTTCTAGACTTTCAGTAAATAAAATAAATAAAAATTTTGTATCAAAAATATTTAAATTAAAAACAATCTACTAAACCCTGTAATTTCTATGTTATGGACTATCAAAACGGTCAAATTATTATATATTTCTACATATTAATTACTATACTGCTATTGAAACTAACAAATTGGAGGAACCACTAAAGGAAAATGTCTGCAAATTCCCTTGCCAAATTTATAGCCTCGTCGTTTAAAATAACACTGGTTCACATAATAAACGACAGTCCAGGGGGAGGGTTGCCACGCCACTTGTCTGAACTTCAGAATGCCCCATATGCCCGCTAAATTATGCCCGCTTAATTATGAACTTCAAACCAAATTTCTTTTGTCCTATTTTTGGTGTTAAAATTACTGCCAAAACTTGCTTAACCCACATTCCCTTTTTAATACTCTCAGCTAAAGGTCACTTTGTCAATAATTCATCAGTCATCAAAGGTTATCTTTTGTTGAGATTTTATCTCATGCAAATTATGGGCTATTGCCAAGAGAGAAGTCAGTGGGAAATAAATTTAAAGCATATTTGTAAAGAAAGTGCATGGCTATGAAACTAAAAGTATTTTGCCCATATTCCCTGATTCACTTTTTTTACATTCTTATCAACTGCCTGTTTGACAGTTTTGTCATGTCTTACTATTGTGCAGTTACATAGAACAAGTTTTACTTGTCAAATCTTGTAACAGCAAGTTCTCGCAGAGTGAAGGCACAATCAACATCTATCCCACTCGTTCTTTGAGCCTGAGCCAAACGTTTCTCTAATGCTTTCTTGTCTTTTTGCAGGTTCCGCTTTAGTTTCACTGCTGTGTCCATCAAGGGGATCAAATAAGAAGAGAAATTCCCCTCCTGGATTAATTCTAGTGCAACATTTGCATAACACTCAGCCTCCTCAAATTTGCTTTGAGCCTCATGTACAACAACAATTGCAGACAGGGTTGCAATGATCTCTCTCACTTGATCACACAACTTCACCTGTAGATGCAGACTGTTCAGTAAAAGTTTCAAGCTGCGCTTCAGTTCACCACCTTTCAGATTTTCTGTGGCCTCCCGTAATTCTGGCAGAAAGAAAAATTCTCGAAATGCTGGATGAAGACAAACTTCTTTATGGTGATAGATCTTTTGTAAAAAAGACTCAAATGCAGACCGCCTGGCTTCAATCACTTCAGGATTTAAATTACTTTTCTGACCAAAGACTTTTCCAGGGAAGGTTACCTTCTCCAGCAAGCTAGGATGGTCTTTTTTTAGTGCTTTGTGTAAAGCTGCGAAGTCAGAATACCGTCTTTCTATTATAGCTTTATCCAGATCAATACCATCTGTTCTCAGCACCATAAGAGAGTAAAACTGAAAAGGAAATTTCAGTAATTAAAAACAAAACTTTTTTGGAGCAATGATGTCCTACTGTACCTTACATGACTTAACCAGGCAACTAAACAAAATGTCTCACTTGCAAGCATGCAGTCTATACCAATGGCTTACTTATCTCCGGCAAATGTTTATCATGCCACCATATAGCCCCCAAGGCCGTCATTAAGGGCCGTAACCCATAGCACCTGTTATGGCTGAGCATGCTTGATGTGCCATTGTTGTTACAGGTATTGTCAAAAGTTGCTACAATTCACACATAACAGAACAAATTTGTTACAGGTGTGAAGATCAAGGCTACAGATGAATCAAAACTTAATACAGTGCCCTGGCCCTGATAACAGAATCCTATGGACAAAATACTGCAAGTTGAGATGTGCAGGACCAGACAAGGTTACAAGGGGTTGTCCAAAAAGAGCTCTTTCAAGACATGCACTAACTGAAACAAAATTTTCACTACTTTCCAACAAAATCAAGATCTAAAACTTGATATGGTTAAATGCAGTACTAACTACTTAATAACCGAGAGTGAGGTCGTTACGGGAAAATCTCAAACTGAGGCCTTGCCGTATTGACCGAGCGATAGCGAGGTCAATATGGTAGGCCGAGGTTTGAGATTTTCCCGTAACGA
>Ga0126339_10000720_pt1:5000-19715 | contig 19715 bp, 14 predicted proteins | sample OrbTmetagenome_2_FD_92532 | JGI IMG/M metagenome (GOLD analysis project Ga0126339, IMG submission 92532) | Coral microbial communities from Petempiche,Puerto Morelos, Mexico - Orbicella T R C metagenome | ecosystem: Host-associated > Invertebrates > Cnidaria > Coral | place...
ATTAGGCAGACACCCTTAGGACCCTTACTAGTGTCCGCTTTATACAGGGTGTCCGCTCTAAACAGGTTCGCATATATTGATCAGTGATAGGTAACTATTAACCCCTTTGTAACTCAGTGTAACACAGTGTAAGATCAAAGACTGCTCATAGCAGTCTCATGGCAGGCTCAAAAGACTTTTTGAAAAAGATTCGGCAAACTGATTTTCATGTTTAATACACTTTGATTATATTTTATCGATTTTAGCTCTTTTTTTTTTAAGTGATTTTTAAATTAGCTTGATGTAAATACCTTTTTTTTTAACGCTTTTATAATGTTGTACATTACTTAATTTAAATCGTGGAACACCTGGAAACTAGCGAACAGCTAAGTGTGTACTTGTCCACGTTAAATAAAGTATGTCTATGTCTATGTCTATAGCACAATGTCCAGTCAGTCAATGCATCAATCTGGAATAATCTACTTAGCTTTAAAACGACATCGTTGAACAATGTTAAAGGAGTCTGAGTTGAACCTTCAGAAGTAAAAAGCACTTGAAGTGTCCGGTTATTGCAGGTTTTGTGCAACAAAATGGCTTAACATTGGTGTCCGCGTCCGCTTAACAGAGGTGTCCGCTGAATGCAGGTTTATTTTACAGTAAATGTAGAAAGAAAATTTTGGGACTCAAGCTGGTGTCCACTTATAGAGGGTGTCCGCTCAATGCAGGTTTCATTGTAAACTGGTAGCTACTGGTCAAAGATGGGTCCGAATTTTCCAACACAGTCCGTTGTGATGGACCGCTCACGAATTAGTTTCGGCGAATTTCTTTCGTTTCACTAAAGAAGAGTAGTTTGTTGTTAAAAAGTAGAAACCATTTTTCCTTGATTTGAGTTTAACTTTCACAAATGAAAAACTGATCCCCTGCTAGTGTAGGGCGGATCAGTTAGTATCAGATTACATATATTACTTATATTAGATTACTTAAATAATTCATAACAAACAAAGAAGATAGAAAATATTAACATTACTTTTAAATTAGTTCTACGCTAGATAACTAAACAAATAATTTAAGAATTTAAAATTAACCATACAAGAGCCATACAAGACATATCAGAAGATGCCCTCACAAGTTAATCGAGGAAAGGATCGCGGGGCTGCATTAATTCCCTAACTTAACTTTATAAGAACAAATATATATTAACTGGTAAATAACTCATTGAAATAGCCTGTTTCGTTCGTGTCTAGGATATGTGTTGTATGTGATCACGATTAAGCAGTGTAGTATACTATGTATGGCCCGTGCAAACTACGCCGGAGGAATTTAAAAACTCAGCTTTATTTCTACGGTTAGGCCTACCGTCTACACTAATCCGTCACGAAAAAAGAGCTTTTCGGAAAGACTCCTCGAGGAGTTTTGGGTTTCGGTGTTGGTGGTAAACCTTTTTGGAAACGGAGCTTTTCAAAAACGATGACGTCACGACAATCACGTGATTTCCCTGACGGAGTCTTCCTCAAACACAAATCCAAAATGACCGGCGATAGTTGCGTTTTCAAATTTCTCTAGCGTAGTGTGATGGAGTCGCAGCGTGGAAACGCCGTTTTCAATTTTTTTCGGGTGCGTAGTGTAGACGGGGCTTAAGTGTACGTAAATAGGAGTTAAGTATGCTATTGTTTTATGTATGCATGTAAAGGTGTCTTTTTTTAAATGCCTTTCAAAAAAATTACACCCAACGCGTGTATTATTGTGGCCATCTACGCACGCGCGGTGTAGCCACAGTAGGATTATTTTTTTTGTCCGCTATTTTCAACAGGATTGTACTTGCTATAAATGAAAAATATTTAAGCTCTCTAAAAATCAGCATTTATCGCTGTGTTCATGTAATAAAATAAAGAAATGTCTGTCTAGTTTTTGTTGTTCGAGATTTAGAGGGTGCGAGAACAGTTTTTTAGGAATTTAATCTTCTGGAATATGTTAATTCACGTAACACATTCAATTTCAAGACAAAAAAAAATTCAGTTCGTTTTCAGTGATCCGTGGTCTCGCTCCCCCAAAGTACAGTCTGACCAAATTTGAGCCCGATGAGTTAGTGGATTTTCCTTTCAAAACTAGTTTGAATATCAAATTAGATCGTAAGTCGCTTATCCTCCTACGAGTCAACAATTTTATGCTTTTCCACCAAAATTTGAGAACGTCTGTTAAAATTACTACCTGTACCCTGTTTGAAAACGCATGCTTTTTGATGCGTTCTCGCCCACACTTCAACGATCGGAAAACGCATATTTTTTCCATCCACAACGCATAGTTATCTGCGAGACTCTTGCGAGCAAAGGCGGCCCAGACGTTGAATACGATTAATACGTGACATTATGCTGTTAGCGGTTGCGTTACAATTCTGGCCGTTTATAAGACAATGTATGAGAATGCTTCGAAAATTACTCTAAATGCAACGTGTAGCAAATAATTTGAATAAGATGGCTTACCTTAATACCGCAATGCAAACATAAGGTGAGTCATTTTATTCAAATTAGTTTCTACACGTAGCATTTAGAGTAATTTTCGAAGCATTCTCATACATTTGTCGAAAATTGTAACGCAATCGCCAACAGCATAATGTCACGTATTGCATCGTATTCAACGTCTGGGCGGCCTGTGCTGCGAGCGGCTGTGGACGAGGTAAACGATGCAATAACGGTAGTGTAGAAACGATTCTTTGAAACGTTTATCATTGATCTACGGGCTGGGATGGATCATGTTTAAAACGTGCCTAAATTTGATCGAGTAGAAGTGCATTACTAGCAGTAATGAGTTCGGAGGTTTGAGTTACGGACTGAAAGCACACGATGCTCGAATGTCCCATTATGTAACCTCGAAGTAAAATTTTTAAAACGTGGTGGTCGACATTGACGTACACTGATCATGTGTGCATGCCGTATTGTATAACGAATGCTAACGTTGACACACTCCACATTTAACACATTGTCGTGCAAAACCCCCTTCCCCCGCAAGATTAATTAATTAATTAATATTAATTATTAGTATAAACCACACAAGTTAATAGTGCTTTCCGCGCACTATTCACCTCCACTTCGGTGAGTAATCGTATCTATAACAAAATTCTCGATCGTGATTGATTCTCCACGCGCTTATTTGTCATGTAATCGGCGCGTGGGTGTCCAATTACAGGTATTCAATTTGAACTTTTTGTAATTGGATACCCACGTGATTTTCACGTCAATTACGCGCGCTTTCATGGCTTCCTTCGCGATGTTTCCTGCAGTTTTCGAAACTTATGAAAAGCGCTACAGACGTTTTCGGTCAAAAGAACTTCCCAAAAGACATTTTTAATTCCGAAATTTGTTATAGATACGATTAATTAGTAACTGGACCTCATGTCGTACAATTCAGAGAGTAATCGTGCTCGTATTTTCAAATCGGCCTCGCGCTTTGCGCTCGTCCGATTTTGAAATTACTCGCGCGATTACTCCCTGAATTGTACTCCACTAGGTCCAATTACTATTACTAATTGTTAAATATTAATAAATGAGCTATGAAAGTTTACACCTTAGTGCATCGAGTTTAGCGATGGTTGTCCCCTAAATCATCACAATGGTACATTTTGCACTGATCATCATTTCCGTCACAGAAAGGGTCTAAAAACCAAGTGCCGGCTCCTAAAGAGTGTACAAGTCATCCGGTGCGAACAGCATTGTCTTGTTCACACCCCGTTATATGTCAGACAGCGTCGTACACTAAATTACGAGTTTGTAATGCTTGTGAAGGCCACACCCAACCTTCCTTATATGAGCGCCTGATAGATTACCCAGGAAATGGCCAAATAAAGGCAACAGGTGGAAAACTTGCTCACATAAGAAGCAAATTCAGAATCGGCAACTTGAAGCCTCCAATGTGATTGGTGTGGCAGTCTTGAATGATTTGCTCGCACACTAAAACGCTCTTCGTGACTCCTTTGGATCGCTCTTAGGTACGCCACGGCTAATAAGGTCAATAAGAGGTATTTCTCTTATGAAACAATGCCCCGACCGTCACAACCGGACCTTGCGTCATAATGGCAGCTCACTAAACGTAAGTGGTGACACTAAAACGGAACTCACCCCACTGAGAACGATGAGGAGGTGCTACATGGGGATCTGAGCTGCTACGGCACGACTGTTTTTTTCGAAGGATGTTACATATATTCACCATCACTCCAAAAAGCTCAACGTGCAGCGCAGACTTCGCCATTCGTGCCGTTAACAATGCGGGGCGACTTTATATCAGTTACTCAAAGATCAGAAAATCGGCCCAAGTAACTTGGCGAGTTACGGAGTCTTATTGTAAAGTCTAGCAATCATCAAGGATTTTTCCGTGGCGTCAAGTCTTATCGTCGCCAATTCTCCATACTTGCATATTCAAGTATGTAAATTATCGAAATAAACAAAGAAACCAATAAACTGACTATTGAAATAGCATTATGTAGTAAGCTAAATGCGATTTGCACTGCGCAAAAGAGAGGCTGCTGACGATCTGCACGGTTTGCTCTACGAGCTAGCGCTCAAAACCGCAGCTGCTTCAGACGTTCAGTTTAACTCACACCTGATTCACAAGATTCTCAAGGACAGGTGCGTATTAATGTCAGAGTATGATGTGAATTACAATGCTTTAGCTCTCTATAATAAAATAAAATCTTGGTGATCTTAAAGAGCAAGATGGCGGCGCGAAGCCGACTTACCCTGAAAGTCAAGTTACAAAACGCCAACCTTCCTGCCGACAGTGACATTGCAGGACCGTAGCTAGTAACAGGCACACCGAGGCATTTGTCTCAGTCATTTTTAAGACTGTCATCACGAGTATTGCCAGAAGTCAATAACCCATAAGCCACACACAACCAAAATGCGGACCTATTTTTTTTATGAAAAGAGTATTTCCTTATTACGCAAAGGTTAGCTCGTGTCAATCATCATTTACTGGGAAATCCACGGGTTTGTTCATAGAGCACTTTGATTGTTTATAGTCATACCTAGGAAGAGAATTTAATCATAGACCTCAGGTGTAATTTTTTTTCTGGCTGCGGCCCTGCAGAGTAGGATAGCGTGACCAGACGAGTAAAGTAGTCTCGTCATAGACCGATGGCCACCGGTAAACGAAGGTCACTAGTAAGATTTTTGACAGCGTGTCAGACATTTACATGATTGGTACATGACATAGGAATGCCACCAGCCTTGAGAACGGTAGTCCGAAATAAATTGAAGAGCACTTTTTTATTACTTTACTCAGGGTATTACAAAACAAAGAAACGGAATCTACTCGCTTACTCCACAATAATTTTACGACTATAAAAACTTGTTGGAGAAGTTATTGCCAATCCTAGGATATATACAAAAACAAACAATTTTGACACAAAAGAAAAAGAAAGCCATGCTCTCTTAAAGGCTTGTTTGATTTGAGCTGGAGGTAAATATTAAGGAAACGCATTGTAGCAGTTCTAAAGTTGGTTACTTAAGAGTAAAGATGTAATCTCAGATGGTTGTTATCCTAAACAGAATGTGAAGTTGTCCATGACGGTGTGCAAAACCTGCTGATGCAATCACAACAAGCACGCGCTTTTTTTACAGAGGAAAATGGCGTGGGTAATGGCAGTTTACCGCGAGCGAATTCAGGAGAGACGGTCGCTATGGTTAGTGGGGTTGCCGCCTTTTTTGCAACGGCAATCAGAGCTCTGTCTATGACTCACGAGAATGTCCACCCACCCCTTCCCCCTTTGAAAGTCTAACTGAAGAAAACTCTTTTTACAATGGCCAGTGGTCAAGACTGAATACGTGATTGATACGAAAAAAATTGCTGACAAGTTACGAGAACATGTCATCTCTATCAGCGCCGATAACTTCCACATCTTCCATGGTGCTGAAGTTGAGGAAGTGAGAGGGGCGGTGTACTTCGTGGTAGAACTCTTTGGGATTGGACAGCTGGAGTTCGTAACGCATGTTAGGGGAGTGGCGAACACCTGTAAAACCAGAAAATCAGGCTGTTAAAACTGATATCTGACCATGACAAAAGCAATAACTGTCTTGCCTTCAAGGACAACATTAAGTCACTGCATAGCTCGTATACAGACTTAACCATCGACTCCCTTTATAGTCACAAATTCTTACACCTTGTAGATCACCTTCAGAAACGTTAGGATGGCATTTCTGAGCCCACACAAATGGCGCATTTTCGTGTTTTTGTGGAGTCCTATCTCTAGACAACAATTAGAATTCAGCCAAAACTCACCCATAAAGTTGAAGTTCCAGGAACCTTGGGTGGGTACCATGAAGAAACCAAGAAAACGATCCGACAGTAACATCTGTACTTTCTCGTAGTGTGACGGGAGGTAACCCCTGGGATTGTTCCCGGTGTCTTTGTTGTTCCGGCCCCAGTCATAACCCGAGGGGGTCAGTTTGTAGGCGGTTAGTGAGCACGAACCAGGAGTGAAACTAAAACATGAACCAGGGATGAAATTAAACGCCAGCGTTATTTAGTGTCAAAGGATATTTATAGCATGTTTTGCTACTTGGGACGCTGAACGGAAAACATACATGACTGTAATTTCATGAACTAATCAAGTTCTGCTTGCGGCAAAGTTTTATTGAAGCACAAAGAAGATTTTCCATTTCTTATTGCAGCGAGAGAATTCACGGACGCACAGAACGTTTTTCCGCTATTAGGCGGGCATTATATCTTAAGAAAGGGTTCTGTTATGACGAAAACGGACTGCGCTTGGAAAAAAAGTGTTTCCCTTAGTGCAAGCAGAGACAATATGAAGTTACAAATGATCCCTTACAATTTTATTAAATAATGGAACCTCCAGTAAGCGGATATCCTCAGGACCAGAGATTGTCTGCTTTGTGGAGATGTCCACTGAAAGGAAGTTCAAAGTGTGGTGTTTGCGCATAGCAAGGATCATGATTAAAGTAGCCACTGACAGGTGTCCAAAGAAGAGGTTTGACTGTTGTGCCATTTCCAAGGAGACTGAACAATATCGAATTCCAGATCCTCGCAAAGGTTAAGAAGACGTTTGTCCAAGTGAATTTGAACAGTACCTACCTGCATGTAATGATGACAGTTTTCTCGCCGTCCCAGGACGGGTTGTCCGCCATGATCTTGGCGTGTGTTGTGACGTCTTGCGGAGAAAGCTGAGGAAGCTCATTGGGTTGAGTGTGGACCCAGCCAAGTGGTTCCATTTCCTACAAACGCGCGAAGCAAAAAAGATCACATATCAACTCTCCATACTTATTGTATGCATTTCTTTTAACATTAGTGCTGAGAATAAAAGAAACGGAGATGCTAGTCGTATCTTTTTGGGGTTAAAATGCGGTTTTGGTACCTTTTAGGGTATTCAGCCTCAAAAGGTCCACAGAGGTAGCTTTTTGGTACCTCTGAGAGGTTCTTTTCAAAATTTCTGACGAGCACCTCCGACCTTTTTTTATGTGAGGTGCCCCCCCGCTCGGGCCTTAGTTCACTGTGAGCTTTCCATACCTTGAGGTAGTCGTGCTGTGGTAACATGTTCGGTAAGTGTACAGTCTGATGTGTGCCCCACTGTGGAACCATCACAATACACCGGATCTCCTTTACTTGAGGATTATCAGGCGGACTGACGCCGTACAGGTATCCTGCGATCTAAAACATCATCACAAATGAGTTATCTCCTTCGTCTCTCTTATCAGGTTTGTCACGCTACTCTACACCAGCGCAAAGAATCGCGGAAGCTCATGTGAACAGGCGCGCATAAAATGATCGAAAAACGTGCAAGCTGGAGGGAATCCCGGTAGAAAGTGGAAAGGGACATTTGTAGTGCTGCAAATTAAACGTTGCTGCTGTTTTGTTTTGTTTTTTTAAATCGCTGTTATTGAGGGGAGTCTTGACATCTGCTTAAAACCTCAATACAGCTTGTGCAGTGCAATAGAATTTCGGCCGAAACGACAAAATCTTTCTCGAGGTTAGTTACAGGCTGTAGCCAGAGTGTCAGCTCTCAGGAGTTGCAACACCGACATCAGCATATCGTAAGAATTACATACGTCGACCGCCAACGGTAACAGCCCGTGTACTGATAGCAGTAACCCACTATCCCTTTACCTGTGTTCTTAAATCCGAGATCACGATAAACTTCTTCAGAATGTTCTTCGGCAAAATGTATGTGAACCCTGTCTCCTTGATATCATCTGAAGACACGTAGATGTGATTGGTCCTGAGGTGCAGGTTCGTGGCGGAGATGGCACGGACTCGCCACTCCGTCTTGGACGAGAACGTCTGTGTCTCGTAGTTGGAGGTAGTGGATACGATGATTTCATCTCCGTGGATGTTGGTGGTGCGCGTGGTGGTGGCTGTCAGCTGCGACTGTTCCTTGGTCTGCTTCTCGATTTCTGCTATCTGCTGCCTCTGTTGTGAGGGTGCCGAGATCTCCATACCCAGGATGATGTCACGGATCTCGGACTGAGTCAGAGAAGCAACGTTCACACTGGAGAAAGAATAAGGACATGGTGCTATTAGACCGGGGGCAGGGTGCGGTTAGTAAGAAAGTCGATAACAGAGTTGAAAGGTGTTTAAGGATAACTAAAAAGGAGGCAAACTCACTTGTTTTTCTTGCCATAGTCAGCTAAGATGAGATCTTTCAGGGCAACCTACACAACAAAAGGAACAGATAGGAGTAAGCAACTCATATGGACGAACGGACGAACGGACAAAAAAACATAACACTGGATCAAAATCTACCAAAAATACAGCAACAAGCCCACCCCAATGCAATGTTGATTAAAACCCTTTGAACGGACGGACACGAGTGCATTTTGTAATTTTCCAACATAGAAAGGAGAAAAGGGGGTTTGACACTTTTTTTAGCTGCTATGATCGAAATTCGAAATATTTGCGTGTGTTTCAACTACATGTCATTTATGTTTCGAGGTTTATGGCGTGTAGACATACCTCAACTGGTACCCATTCCTCGTCTGTCAGAGTAGGCCAGATGTGATGAGGCTCAGTGATAGTGGTCTTGTCCGGTTTAAGGATGACCTTGGTTCGGTCAGCGTTCACGTGCAAGGCTCGGAGAATGAGGATCAGACGTGAGAAGGCCGTGTATGATGAGATGGTCTTCAGCCAATCGTCATACAGGTTAAACAGTACCATCTGTGGTTCAGTGGCTTTCAAAATCATGTCTCCGAGCTTCTCAACCTGTACAGGGTAGTAAGACAGAGTGTGTGAATTAAAACTTAAATGGTTATTTGATTGATTAAATACAATGTCTTACTGGAGTGCTGTCAGTACACTGATTGTAAAACGCTTAAACATTTTCAAGGAAAAACGAAACGTCAACAGAAGTGGTTGGTGTGTATCAGACCATAAGAAAACTAATGAGCTGATACTACGATTATCAGTTGAGTAAGGCACGAGGGAAGTTTGGTTACGAAGTTTTGGCCTCAAAATTATGGTGTTGTCAGGGGCAACTTACCTCGTTTCCATTGGTAACAATATCAACAGCCGTTGGTCGCCTGTCGTGTCGCCTACAATTTCGCACGCTTTGCTGCCAATGACGTCAAAGGCCGACAAGTTGCCAATGGATACGGAGCTAGTTGCTCGTGACAACAACACGATTTTTACGTTAAAACTTGGTGACCAAACTTTCGCCCGGCCTTACTCAACTAATAATCGTAGTAACTAATAAAAGAGCAGAGATTTTTTCAGTAGCTCTTTGCGAATACTTGAGAATTTGCTACGAGATACTCAAAAATCAATCTTGCCAGTTCATGTATGCTACTTTTAGACTTCGGCCTTAAAGTTCTCCCATTCCAAAGGAGGAGGTGCAAGAGGCGAGAAATTTACACGTAGAATTGAATCGCAGTGGGAAATCAGGCGCAGACGTTACCGCTGAATTTTTCTTCCTTCAAAAATGGAACCTGGCCAATGGTCTTACATTCACGACAAAGCGCTTTTCGTGGGGAAGTATCTACTTTTTTAACGAACACAAACCTTCAAGCAGGCCTGGAAAGGAAGCTGCAACTCACTGCCCTTGATAACAATGTTAGGAAAATCCAACAGATGGACCTGTCACACAACAAGTTGACTATTAGTTTGAATAAACCCCTCAATACCAGGTGGTGATAAACTTGTTGCTTCTCATTTCTCCCATCTGCCTTTTTACAAATACAAGAAAGCAAGTCTTGAGAATGTTGAGCCCGATCAAGTTAAAACTAAATCCTGATTAAGAACCACATTTTCTCAATGAAAATTACAAACAGTTCAGAGAATTTATACGTTGAGGTTGGGATAAACTGGAAGAACCAGCAGAAAGTTCTGTGTGACCTGAACTGCAACAAATCTATGTATATGAATGAACATGTCAGCGTTTTCCATTTCTGCCGCTGACTTCTTCAAAGGATGCCCCACCCATCTGAGAATATTTAGCGTTTCCTCTGAGTAACGCTTAGACAAGTTTTCTCGACAAGCATTTTGTCTCTACTATACCTCAAGAGGATCAAGCATTCCCTTTCTTGTTACAATGATCTGTTTAGGCTGCTCTTCGACTGGCAGTGAACGAATCAAGGCTGCCACTTCTTCGGCTGTCTTCCACTTGGCCAACTAAAAAAAGAACAAATACGTCATTTAGCCAACACTTTACCCAATAATAAACGTTACCAACCTTTGCAGCCTCACATAAATTTCAACCCAGGCAAACAACACTTCAGATTTAGGCGCAAGACCCACACATTGTTTAGCATCACAAAACGTACCTGTCCTAAACGTTTCTGTCCCGCCCACACGGAGGTGTGGATGATCTTGAGGAAAAGCTGTCCCGTGCGAGGATTGAAGATAAAGATGGCGCCGTTGATTGGCTTTGTGGTCAAGTTACCTTCAAACGTCTGAATAGAAAATAGAGACATCCTTAAAATCAATGTTTGTGCAAGCCAAGTCTAAAAATAATTGTCTGTTATTAAGCGGACACCCTTCAATAATTAAACAGTAAGTCCCAAACTTTCCTTCCCATACACAACTCAAAGCGATAATGTTACAGAATTGAAGTCGACATACGCTATCATTTAACACTTTGAACACTTGCAGCAGTCTGTAGCATCATACAAAGCCATTCTTTTGTCAGGTCAGTACCCATCTCTGGAAGCAATATCCAAGACGTTTTCAAAGTTTTTTTTTTTTCTTTTTTTTCAAGCAATGTTTTTCTTTTCATCGACTCGACGTAATGTAGAGATTGGAATCGTACTCACTACTCTGGGTCTCAGAACCGAAACACTAAGTGACATAGATTTCACACGATAACTGAAAATTTGTCACAGCTTGAACATAATTTCAGACTACTTCCAGACAAGAATTCCACTTTCGCACTATTTCCCAAGTCTGCCTGGAAAACTAGCCACATGTTACCTTTATTTTTTTAACAAATCGAGACGATCTGGTTAAGTCATTGCAAAAAAAAAATCTCCAACCTCGGTCAAAAGGCGCCTTGCCTTACCTTGTGAATGGTCACTCTGTAGACATTGGTGTCGTCCACAAACCAAATGATCTGATTGGAGAAAAGCTCTCCATAGTTCTGTGAAGACAGGTAAGGCTCGGTGGGTTCACTGGAGTACAGCTGAAGACCTTTCCTGATTCGCTCTCTCAATACGTACAGTGCAGGATTGGCTTTCATGATCTTAGCCATGGCCTGTTGGATGAGGGGTTTCACACCAGGGAACCAGTTACCAAAAGCACTGCAAGAAAAGGAGAAAATAACGTTTCTAGCAGTCCAATAACTAAGAATACCGACTTGCACATAGTGAGGTCGTCACACTAGCTTTCCTCCCCAAAAGAGTGCGTGACAAGCCACAAGAACGTCGCGCGTCACGCATTCGTCTCTCCAAAGGAATACGTGACGAGCCTTGAAAACGTCGTTCATCACGCAATATTTTTTTCCACAAAGAGTACGTGACGATTTATAAGAACATCCGCGCATGAAGCTAACTTGGGCCCGACTAACATTCATAGATCACTTCTCTTACCTGTGAAGATTGTAAGCCAAGTCAATACCGATGAGCACCCCAGTAGGGGAGGGGTAGATACTCATGTTGTCAGTAGTGTAGTCAAGGTATTTTGCGCGCGCGTATCTTTCAATGTCGTGGGAATCGTAGTCTCCCCAACGGAGCTGTACATCGACCCAGTACTTCTGGGTTGTGGTGCTGTCCATGATGTCACTGCAAAAGACGAACACACTTGAAAAAACAACAACGACAACAACTAATTATTGATCGAAAAACATATTGGAAAGATGCAAAAGCGCATCATATTTAACCGAATTTTCTCGACTCATTCTACTGAACATTTTCCTCCTTTGGGGAATGAAAAAAAACAAACAGTATTTATAAAAAGTTCGTTTGGACCCATTTTACATGAATAAATTTGAATTCAGAAGACCAAAATCACGACTGCTTTAAAAACAATCGTAAATTTTGACACAAGAATGGCTGCAACGTTTGACTGCATTCTGCACACATTTTTTGTACACAATTTTTTCCGTTGTTACAAGTGAATTGATCACATACTTGGAGTCAGCCAAGAGGGAAGGTTTGGAGACGTTCCACTTGTACGCAGCAAACAACAGGATATCGGCGCATGAGCTGTTCATCTTGTAGGACTTACGGGGATGAATGGTCTCCTTCTGAACCGTCTCTATCTCAAGAGCATCTAGTTCTTGGTCGAACACCTATAAAAATAAATAACAAGTATTAGACGTGAATGGATGTGAGATAGTTTGAATCCAACCGGCTTACACATGTAGTGCTCTTTGGCGAGGCACTGTTCTTACATGTACGATGCCCGTCTCCATCCGGTGTTCAGCTCAGCACCTTAAGAAACGAGAAGAAATCTGGGGCGAGTTTCATCTCGCAGTGACTTGTGGGATCGTTACTGGGGTCGGTGTGACTTTGCATCTTTTGCTTTGTTCCCGGTAACAGTCCCACAAGGGATTGCGAGACGAAGCTTGCCCCAGACTTCTTCTCGTTACTAAAGTGGTGAGTGGTAGCCTACAACGCAGGTGTTGGAGTAATACTAGTGCCAGGGTTCTTGCTCTCGTGCACCGCTCCAACCCAATCTCTATTATTACACAAGCGCCTGCTACAGAGGCTCTGCAAATGGTTCATGAGAGTAGGAATTACAATGCTGTTAGAGGTCGAGTTCAGTTCACTGTTGGGATCAGTTTGTTGTTAATTTGGAAATCTCTTCTGGCCAGGTAGCTTCCCTTTGGCTCGTAGTGTTGGTGGGATATAAGTTTAGCATTGGCATTATGGTTGGGGTTAGTTTATTAATGTCCATAGCTCCAGTGTGTGCTAAGATTGAAGTATTGAGAAAAATAATAAAGGCGAACAACTAATGATCTCACACTGTACCTGACACAAGTCCATGACAACACTCTCGTGAACTTTCTGCCACAAGTGAGCTCTGAAGATCTGAATGAGTGAGATCTTCAGTGTTGGAATCTTGCCGTGCATGAAGATTCCTGTCAGGTCAAGCTGAACCTGGAAACCAACGTAAACCTGGAAAAAAGAAAGAACAAAGTTCAGTGATCAATGGGTGCCTAAGTAGTTTGGTACGCGGAAGTTATTATTTAACAAAAACTGGGCCAGGCACCGGGCAAATTGAACAGCTGTGAGGACGATTTTGACCCCCTTGTTTGACCATCTAACGGAAAGTTTTTCTCATAAAGAAGTTAGGTTCAAATAGCTTTGCCTGCCCATGAAAACTAGTTGCCCTTCTACTGAAAACGTTAACGAATCCCCTGTAAAGGGCTCATCAAATCGTTCTTTGATAGCTGCACTTTTACAAGTTGTAACTGTCATATACACCGAAATACAAATAATAGCCTACAATGCAAGAGTTCCCGTACGAATGAAGAGCTTTTTGTGCATTCTGACAGTGCGAAAATTGGGGCGAGAGCAAAACATCAATGAAGGATGGGGAGTTGAGGCCCACCACCATCCCTCCTCCAACTTTCGTGCAACCAGACTTTGCTCATGTTTTCCGTCATACGAAATGCTTGCTATGCAGGCTTTACAAATAACTACAGCAAAAGGGCATGATAGCAGAGTGAAAGCCAAGGAGAAGCGTTCTTCAAAATGCCATGACTACACACAGGAGCTAACAAGTTTGCTACAGTACAACTAAAACAACTAGCTTACATTAGCCCTGTTAATTGTCGGTGACCACCAAAGAGTGAATCTTCTGTTGGGGATCTGATTCAAACCAGATCGCTGTGCATTGGTCAGTTTCTTGTACTTCATGGATTCTTCAAATCCACTGGCCTTCTCCCAGAACAGACCTTCCCATGTGGGGAAGTATGTTCCTTTAAAGAGTGTGTGTTCCAGGATACCCTCCACACCTCCAAGGGCTTGGATCATGTCTGTCCGGTAGTTGTTCAGGTTCCAAAGTTTGCCGTCGTGTCGCTGGTGTGTCCACCAGAAGGGATTCTGTTTGAGAACCTACAGGAGAAAGACCAACATGGCTTAGTGATATCTTTCTAATCTTTTCTAATCTTGTAAAATTCTTGAACTCATTGAAAGACTCAATTCTCCTAATGTAGAGAACAGTATGGAGAATATTAAAGATGATCAACGGAACTAGGCATAAGCCTACAAACCTCCTAGGATTACAACATTATTTCAAGGTTTATTCAATGTCAGATCCAGGTAAAGAGTCACTTTTCTCTTCCACTTTACATACAAG
>Ga0126339_10000721_pt1 | contig 19706 bp, 13 predicted proteins | sample OrbTmetagenome_2_FD_92532 | JGI IMG/M metagenome (GOLD analysis project Ga0126339, IMG submission 92532) | Coral microbial communities from Petempiche,Puerto Morelos, Mexico - Orbicella T R C metagenome | ecosystem: Host-associated > Invertebrates > Cnidaria > Coral | place: Petempiche,Puerto...
GGGTATCATTTTTCACAAAACTGACTAGTTGGTTGAAGATTTTATCTAGACTAAGGAAACCAGGAATTGCCACTCAAAAATATAAAAAAATCAAATCAGCAAGTTTAAATTTACGCAAATCAGTCTCAACAGCGTCGATAGATGGGGGGATTTGGGGAGTTTACTCTAGTACAGGGTAGCAAAATTCAGCTGAACTAGCTCTGGTATAGGCTAAGGGTTCCAGGGTCCCAGCCGCACATCCCCGCCCAGAAATTCCCAAAGTACCTCCCCCGGGCCGTATTCCCGCTCCGTGGATTTCTCCCTGTGCTTCCTTCCTCGCCTCGTTGTGAAGCTGAAACCTACCGTCCCCACCCCACTACCTAGGGAGAATAATGAGTCAGTTTCAGCGGTTTCCCATTTGTATTGTTTTAATTTATCTTTTATTTTCCTTTGCTCGGAAGAGCCCTAACTGTAAACCTCTTTAGGGATCTAAATATGAGCTTCAATGGCCTAAGACGAATGCTAAACATTAACACAGCGAATGCACTTGCTTACTTCACGAACGTCAACTCGGACAGACGGCTGGGCTTTCGAGTCTATGATGACATGTTAGACGAAAAGTACACGTATCGAAGACCGGAGTTTCTTCAACTGAACGAGGAGTCTGAACAAGCAGCCTCGGACCATGAATCAAGACCGATTATTATTCCACACAGGGAACTGCCCTTTAATGCAGGATATGCAGAGTAAGGTTTCATAACTTAGCCTATAATCTCATGTAGATGCGACCGCAGCTTTAATGGTTGCACGGAAGATTTTGCGCTCAAACACGTACTGCTTTAACTTCCTGCTGAAAGGAGTTAAGCTTATTTTTGGGCTATTTTCCTCCCCTCGTAAAAATAAAACCCCTTGATTTGAAGTCGGCAAATATTTAGAATTTATTTACCGCTCAAGGAGGAGGTCTCAACCGTCGTGATCGCTAGAATTAGTTTCTGTCGATAATAACCCAGTGTACAGGCTGAATAATAAATGAGTTGGGCTTCACACAAAATCACCAGTACTGAGTGGTTGTACTCCAAATAACTACAACCTGAGAGAGTTAACTTATTTGATGATTCTTGTCCACATTTATTTTTCATCGTTTTCTGTAGATGTCATGGTAAAAACAATTGCAACTTATATTAAATTGGCTTCCGTGATCTCAACGGGACGTTTTCGAATTCTCTCTAAATTTTAATGATAAGAGGGGATTGTACCTTTATTTTTTCCTGGTAATTTGTTGCCGACTCACTTTGCATAAATAATTATCTTCGCATACAGACATTTAACTTTTTATATTTCTTGCATTTTCCAATGGGAGCACATTATTGCACTCTCTCACAGTTTGTGCTGATGCCTCTATTTGCTTCACGGCTTGTTTCCAATGGTCCTGAAAAGTGTCATGGGAGTGGTTAATTCAGATATTTTGATTTTTATTTGTGCAATGTTTTTATGTGGTATTTACTAGTAAAACAAGGGAGTCCGCACTTGGCTCAAAAAGGGTCTTACACCTGCAGAACTTGTTACTGTTTCTGTAGTGTGAACAAGCAGGAGGCTCATGCGGAAGTCCAGGGGAGAGCTTGATCTCAGGCTATGAACTCGTCTATTGAACTTAAGTGTATTGCAGGATTTGTCAGTTTGTCACTGGTACCAATTTACATGCGATTGAGTTGACCTGGATTGAGTGTCACACTGTGAGAGTAAAGTGCCTCAGAACTGTCTGAGAACACAACACAATCTAACATGCCAGCCACTGCTAGAACCCAGACTGCCTGATCTAGAGTTCAGCACACTAACAATTTGGTGCCTGCATGGCAGTTAACAAATTTTGCCATCACCAAATGAATGTTCAGTGGTATGGGCCACTTGGGTTGTCACCACAGCACTGGAAAGTAATTTAAAGTAGACTAGGTTTTCTAGTAATTTACAGTAAGTACTGTCAATCAATGTCTGGATAGAAGGTGCTCTACATAGATAACCAATAATAGAATTATGTCTGCATCATCAAAAAGGTTTCTTGTTTTTATTATTTTATGAGCAATTTACCACTTTTTCAGAACTATCAATGCCGGGAAGACACCGCACAAGAATGAGGACCAGTCTGTCACTGGAATGTTTTGCTTAAATGTCAGCAGATCAACTAGTGAGTCTACAGAAAGTGAAGGAAGTCCTGAGCATGTTACACAGGTACATGTTAAATTTTACAACTTTACTCTCTAAAAATCAATAATCCATAGGCCACCTTAATTAATAAATCCGGAAGGGTGATTCACACACTGTGCCACATTTGCTGGATCTACAGCAGTATTATAGTAGTCACTGATCAGTCATAGATCCTTTGCCAGGCTGTAAACTACATGTACCTTGGACTATGCTTATGAATGCATCCATGGACCACCCATAGAAACCCAACCCATGGGCCACTTTTAATGGACCCAATCTATGGATCACTTTTGTGGAACCAGTCCATGGATCAACCTTATGGGCACAGTCCATGGATTACCCTCGTACACCCACTCCGTGGGACCTATTCCATGAACTAGCCTTACAGACCAAATTCAATCTTCTGTAACAAAAAATCATGGCAACTGGTGCATTTACCTATATATATAAGTCATAGCACAAGAAAACACCGACAATGTTCATTCAGGAAAGTTCTACACCCTTCAGTCCTAGCATGCACAGTGTTGTTAGTACAGGGACAAATACTGAAACAAAATGGAGCCTTATCCTTGTGCCTAATGGGCTGTGGTAGCTATAGGTTCGTGAAGAAAATGTACAGCCACCATCATTTTCCTTACAGAGGATTGGATCACCCTTATGGACTCCATCCATAGATCACCCCTAGGGTTCCAATCTACTGATCACCCATAAGGACCCAATCCATTGATCACCCTTAAATGGACTCAATTTATGGATTGCCCTGATGGTCTCAAATTATGGACCACCATTGTGGACCACCATGATTATGGTCCCAATTCCTTGATACCCTTTTTAACCCAATCCATACATGATTGACACCCTGTAATTGGCCTAGTGTATGGACCACCCTTTTGCACCCAATCTATGGACCACTCTTACAAACCCATTTCATAACTGACCAATTTGGAGCTGATCCCTTGCCCATCCTTGTGAACCTAATTCATGAATCAAATCCTACGGGATTGATCCATGGACCACTCTTTTGAACACAATTTCTAGACGACTCTTTTACACCCATAATTTCATAAAATGACCCTCGTGGAACCAATCCATAGAATGTTCATGTGAACCTAATTTATGGACCATTATTGTGAACCCAGTCCATAAGCTGCCTTTATGGAACTGGTCTAATTGTGGGCCATCCTAGGACCATCCTACATCCCATCCCAGGAGGACCTTTCCAGATTCAGTTCATTAATGGGTGGATCATGACTCATTGAAGGGGACTCTGATTAGTTAAGTCATGAGATTTACCAGGTAGGATCTATGGGCTAGAGCCGGAAGGATGGTTTCAGGTTGGACTACTAGTAAATTGACTTATGACCTCAAGTGTCTGTTAAAAGGGGTGTTCTCTTTCAATGGTTATAGCAAATGTTAAGGCTTTAATTTAGTTCCTCCTTTAGGCAAGGGGTTTACACTTGGGAGGATCATTACAACTAATCTAGAACTGACTCTTTACAGATAAAGATTCCCTATGCATATTTTGGGATATTTGATGGCCACGCTGGATGTGGGGCAGCTCTTATGGCTGTCAATCAACTTCATATTCATATTATGGAGAAGCTGCAGGGAGTGAAGGATTTGTTGGCTTATGAGAATGACGAGAAGCTTGCGACGGCTGAGGAGTTAGCTGAGGCTGTTGTCTCCTCAGTGACAATTGATAGTCTAGTTATTGGAGTCTTGGAAGAAGCTTTTTTTGAAATGGTGAGTTTGTACATATAAATTACTTGCTATGTCAGTTATGTTTCTCCATACAACTTCTATTTTGGAGAGGTAAAGAAAGGCATTGCATGTGAGAGTTAAGCGTCTTGCCCAACCAAAAAATTACAAACAATATTCTAGACCTTTTTGAGTCTTTATCCAGAGGCCAGCCAATACTTTAAAAGTTGTGTGACTGCTCTACGTTCTTCTTCTGTCAGGATGAACAGATCAGAAGAGAAAAGGTAACATATAGGATTGATGGAGGCTGTGCAGCCTTAGTAGCTCTGTTTCTTGGAAAAAGATTATACGTGGCTAATGCAGGGGACTGTAGGTAAGACAAGTTACTATCATGACTGACATGAAAAAGTTAGGAGATGAACTTTGGTTTTAGCAACATCTTTGTTAAATATTATTGAGTTTCCAGTAAGCATTACAGTTTTCATATCAGTTGCTGTAGAAATATGCAAACCTGTATGGTTTTTTTCAGTGTTTCTCCATTGTGTTTCAATCTCCAGCAAAAAGACACATGTATGCAACATGGCTGTGTTGTTTGTTCATGGACTAAGGTTGAGGCCCAGGGTTTTGTCAGAAACCGGACACTGTAATTTCACAAGCAAAAACCAATTTGATAATCCATAATATCTCTGTGCATCGATTTACGAAAAGATTTTGTCACAGTGGTGAGAGTTTCACATGGTTTTATTTCTTATATTGTTTTATGTCTTTGTTTCCTTAGAGCAATTCTAGCACATAAGGGAAAAGTTGTTCCTCTATCAAAAGACTTCACTCCTGAGTCAGAAAGACAAAGAGTTCAACTACTTGTAAGAATGGCTTCTTGTACAGTATTGGTTATTCTTAGACAAGTCAAAGTAACAGCTTGTAAAGTGCTGTTAGTTATCCTTATCATTGTCTCTTAAGTGATGGAACTTGTAGAAAGAAGAGCTTTTACTGAAATGGGTTGCAAATCTTTACTTTCTTTCCTGTCACTTCCATGAGCACTTGCCCACTTGTCAGGTCTCAACACTAACCTGATTCCAAAACTTTTGTCTTAATATTAAAAATAATATTAATGTAGCTGCCTGTTTCCTGATTTAAACTGTTTGTAAAATCTTTACAAGCCTGCTGGCCTACAAAACGCCGGTACTCTACTCCAGTGTCTTTATCTTGGATTGACTAGCAGGTTACTACCCATCGTTTTTGTCAAGATTCCTGTTTGTATATACCTATAGAACTAACACAAACAACTTCATTAACCAAGTTCAAGACTAAATTAAGTCACCACAGTTTTAAGAAAAATTTTTTCTACGGCCTCCATGAAAAGCAGTTATATTTTTTGGGGAATTTTTATTCCTTGATTGTAGTTAGGAAGATAGATAAAATAAACTGATGGAAATACCGTGTATAAAATAAGTTATTGTATAGTATCGTAAAGTACCCAATATGGGGTTGTGACCTGGGCTTGAATAGTCGACCGCAACTGGCTAACCTCTTGACCACTTCACCCCTGCAATGATATTAACTGTCTGATCTTTTTTCCAATCAGTGTATTTTTTTTCTTTGGTAGGCTTATCAGAGGCCCCAGCTTCTTGGAAGTGACTTTGGTCGGCTTGAATTTCAACAGAGAGCAAGAAAAAAACATATTGGTCAAAAACTTTTATACAGGGACAGACATATGACTGGCTGGTACGTTGAATACTGTTAGTTAATTCTTGTACAGACTGAGACAATTTAAAAAGTGTACAAATATCAGACAAGTACAGGTATGATCTAAAATTAGGCATAAGCCCAATTTAACTTTGTTACCAGCTCTGAGATGTTTGTGTTGAGAAACGAAAAGTTTCTTGTTCCTTGTAACGGCGGGCTCTTGGATACTGAAAAGAATAACAATGATCGTTATACGGCAAAATGCAGGCTTATTGTTGTTATTCTTGGTAATCCAGAACAGTTTACATTTCATTGCTCCATCTAACGCATTAAAAATGTATTTGAACAGGGCTCTCAAGACAGTGACTGAGGAAGATACAAGAAAATTTCCTATGATTAATGGAGAAGGAAAGAAGGTAATAACTTGTGGAGCAATTTCATGTGAAATGTAAGCTTTTTAATTTTAGTCAAATGCAACACGCGCTTAAAACGTGCCTACCTTTGGTGTTACTGTCAATGGAAGACATGATTCTTGATACATATTCTGCCTGTATTGTTATAAATATTATTTGCAGTCTTGCTATTGTTACTGACACTCAAACGATGACGAGAAAAGCGTACTCCAATCAGAACAGAGAAATATGCACTGCTCTGTTTGTAGGACTTGCTAGCTACTTTACTAAGACTGAATTAGCTCAAGTGCTTTTGTTCACCATTTGTTTATTTAGGCTCGTCTGCTGGACACCATAGGGACGACCCGTGGATTTGGGGATCACGATCTGAAAGTTGCCTTCTGTAGTCTTCCTATCAAACCGTTCCTTACCCCACAACCGGAGGTAAGTTTAATGTTACTTACTACAGCTAGTACACATATCTGTAGTGGCCGCAGACATAATTGCATCGCCGTCGTCGTCGTAGACTTCGTTAGGTATCATTTCAGGTCTAGGGTGACTGATTTTAGCAGACAGGCAGGTAGACAGACAGACAGATATACAGACAGACAGACAGACAGACAGTCGTTCATGTGTTCTTACAATGTGGGCATGAAGACTTCTAGCTTCCATCAGGTGCTCTTTACTAAAGTGTGTGTTACGATATTCTGTACATTCAGGTTCGAAAATTTGACTTGTCCAACAGTAAGCTGACTGAGGATGACGTGGTAATAATGGCTTCTGATGGACTTTGGGAGAGGTTATCCAGTGAAAAGGTAATCAAATGGACTGCTGGATTCACAAATCAACAATATTTGAAGATTTTCTGAGTATGGTACTAGCAAGAGGTTAACATCTGTGGCTCTTCTGCTGGTTTTTGTGAAGGGATGAAAAACGTTCTGTTCATTTACTCTACTCCTCACTTCTTCAGCCTCTCTGCTCCACATCCTACTCTCCCTCCCTCCCCACGTCAACTCATTTTCTTAAAAATACTCCACGTTGTTTAAGCAGTTAGTACTGAGCCAGAGCTTTTCATGTTACTTCTTTTTCTCTTGTTAGGCTGCTCTGTTAGTTATGGAAACATTTTCTAAAGTTCCTAAAGAAGACAAAAGAAGGTATTTATTGCTGGAATGTTGTGAAATGTGTGTTTGATTGCGTTTTTGTATAACCATGTTTTGTTTCTTGCAACGTATGGAAAATTAGAAGAAGACAGACTGCAAAAACACGGTAACATCAAGTCATGGGTAACCGGGAGTAATCCCATGTATTTTATGCTTTGTCCGAAGCCAGGATTACAAATGTTTTTGGGACTTATGTCCTAGTCAGTTATGCTATTCTCGTAAGCGTTCCTCGCAGCGATTTTGCTTTGCGGTTTACTTCCTGTTGCTCAAGCCAATTGCCCCTGGGTCTCCTGTGACTGATGTTGAAATGATGGATGATCGCAAGTAGTTTTGTTACAAATTTAATTAGTAATCCCTTGTTTGGTTTCACATAATCATCACAGTATACTCGAAATGAAACCGCCAAATAAACGCCTGATGAGTCGATGTATTTTATCACTTAGTTATCCCTTATCCTTTGTTGTAGGTACGCCATGGCAGCCCAGGCCCTTGTCGGGGACGCGCGAGGCACATTGACGGAGAAAGGTTGGAGACGAACTAATGGCGAGTTAGCCTCATATGATGACATCTCAGCATTTGTGATTCCCATTAGCGAATGCAGCAGTGAAATGGCCAAATTTACAGTTGAATACGACAAACCAACGTTGAAACCAACACATTCCCTTGACAACGAGGAGGATTGAGCTGTTTAATATGAACAGAAAAGATTTTAGCGTAAGCAGTTTTGTGTGGATTTTGTTGGTAGTAATGTGACCATATTGGTTAAAAGTCGGTGTTGGATTGAGGACGGGTATCCTGGTCACGTGTGTGGGGTGGACTGGATGCTAATTTCGTGTGTCACTCCCTTATTTCCCATGATACCTTTCTTTCCATGCGATAAGAGATGACTGTACGTCAATGAAATGAAAATGTCAGCGGACTCCGTCGGCACAAAAAATAGTTACAATAGCGTTAAACCAGACGTTGATAGTAATTATTTTAAACTTCTGGTCGAACACATTCGTGAGAACCGCCTTTGAATTTCGTTGTATCTAGCGGGAACAAGAAGAGTATTTGGAAAGTGTCTAAATTGATTTGTAGCTGTTAACTCTTAGAGAAACTTTCAATTTGTTTTCCCGTTCCGCTGGACAAATGTAACGAGGGCTCTGGGAACGAGATTGCCCTTTCCGCCAGTCTTCGTTTCTTACTGCGCAAGCGTGGCAAAACGAGCGACTCTGGAGAGTTTGGCTACAGGATCGAATTTGATTGGTCAGTTTAAAGAGAATGAAAATGAGCGGACGTAGGCACCAGCGACTTGGTTGAGTCACGTGTTTGTACGCTAAGCATACGCAATTCTATCACCCGGAAGTCCGATATTTTGACGAAGACTCTGGGAATGAAGTTGGAAACTATTTCTGAACGGAAGATGTTTCACGAGTTTTCTATGAGCTTGTCGATTGTTTGAGAATGAGGCTTGCTATTAGCAGCCGCCGCTTACCAATTCCCGAAATTCAGTGACTCATTTGTAAATAGGATTTGGTGAAAACTTCTTGTTCCCGCAGTATTAAGTGGTTTAGTCATATATTTTGCAGCTTCAAATGTTGGGTAACTCACACATTACAATTAATTATGAACACTCGATTTATCCCAGTCGTAGAGTATAATACTGTAACAAATATTCCACCATTGGAACTCCCCTTGGGAGATAATGTATAAATTTAATTGAACATGTTACATCAGAATTTTTAAGGGAGATGGTTCATGTAAAACATGGGGACATTTAGTGGGCACTTTCATAAGTTCATATTCGTCCCAGGTAGCCAAGCGCGCCAATCTAGTGCCCGGTGCCCCAGATTGGAGTAGGGATGTATGACTTTGGTCGATTAGGATGCTATTTTGGCACAATACTGAATGGCAAGAAAAGCGTGATATGGGGCGTTCTCCATTTTACCAAAAATTCCGAAACCTTCGAAACAGAAATTTTCAGTCAAAGTTTCCGCTCAATCCGAGAATTGTTGAGTTTACGAAATACGAACCATTCAACAGAGAATTCCGGGAGAAAATCAAATCAATCGGAAATTCCCGGCATGAAATTTTCGAGAATTTGGGTATTCCTCACGAGGTTGTTCTCTTTTCGGGACATTTTGGAAAATGATGTTCCTTTCACCACTGGAAATCTCCGGAAATTAAACCCAGAATTTTTGGTCGAATGGAAAGCGCCTAAGATCAACGAACCAAGATAATTTAAAACACTGAATATGCCTTCGAAACATACACCAATATACTTAGACTTTTCCAACTCGAAGAGAATAAAATTTGACCACAATGAGTCCAAAGAATCTAAACAAACGCCTTTGAATTCGTGAATCGTAAAATCAATTGTGTTCCTTTTATGGTTCGTTCATGGAAAATTTAGAAAACAAAAAGCATTGCAATGCTTTATAATTTTGGAACTACGCCGGTTTTGGTGGGAATTTAATGGAAGAGATTACTTAATTTTTAGTGAAAGATACTTTACATTACTACAACATTGAAATGCTACCTTCGTCTAGCAGATCACTTGTCTTTATCTTGAAATAAACCTGCGTTTTCTTTATCACTCGTGTGCACTTGGCTACCTTTCAGAGGTTTTTTTCTCGAGCGCCGCGGCAGGTTCCCAGGCTAACACAAATGCTAAGTAATAGGTTGCAATCATTACGTACTTGTTAATTTATTAGCTTCCTCTACAGCGAAATAAATGCATTACACACATGTCTGATTAATCCGACTGTATTCATTATATTCTTATCCCATCTAACGTCCACGAGAAAGCACGTGTAGGGGCGTGGTCGTCCTGTATATACTTAGACTTTTCCAACTCGAAGAGAATAAAATTTGACCACAATGAGTCCAAAGAATCTAAACAAACGCCTTTGAATTCGTGAATCGTAAAATCAATTGTGTTCCTTTTGTGGTTCGTTCATGGAAAATTTAGAAAACGTTTTATATTTTTAGAAATTGTATTTAGCAGGGCCCCTCTGGATACCAGCCACTGTGCTGAATGGGCCACCCTGCATAAATAAAGTTTTACCTACCTACCTACCTACCTACCTACCTGTACTGTTCTTACTATTATTATATGGTTGTGTCTCACAAGGACTGGAAACTACCGAATTCATGAATTTGATTGGCTGAAATCGATATTGACCGCGGTCTAGATTTTCCCATCTAGACCGGCATCTAGACCGGTTTCATTTTGCGTTGAAAAAGAAGCAAATCAAAAATGTTCACCGTTTTCTTTTTTTTTCTTTTCTTCTCAATCATTTATGGAAGTGCCAAAAAGCCTGATGACAAAAAAAAAATAGAGAGGACGAGCAAATTTCGGCAGGTTTAAGTTAAGCTCATCTCCGTTTGCAAGCAAAATGTCAGCAAACCAGTTACATTAAACGAATTAACGTTTTCTTCTTTGCCATGTAATAAACATCTTATTAACCGAGCTAAGTAGGTCTGTATGGGAGAATCTTGACCTCGGTCTGTACTCACGACCTCGGTCAAGATTCTCCCATACAGACATCCTGCTTGGTTAATAAGAGCTAAAGAAGAACCTTTCTTGGGGAGGTAGAATCTAGGAATATATATTGGATCATTGGATAATGCAATTCAAGAGTTTTCATTGGCTTAGCCATCGTGGGTTATGAGCTATTATACCATGCTCTACAAATATTGTAAGCGTGCACGTGATTTCTTGGGACGGAGTCTCGGGGGTAGAACGTTTGAATGTGGGATCGGTTGATCTTTTGAACAGAGTGATGTGCGATACCTGGCGGCGGTTACGCTATCGTTTTAAGCGGAATTGCCGCACAACTTAACGTTGCTTCTGCTTGTTACATATATATAATTCTATCAAACTTCTTAATATAGATATTCTTTGTGCACCTCACCTGTGAAATCAGTTCATTCTTGTGTAATTCCAATATATCTCAGAACAGTCACACCTGCAACTGCAAGTTGGGTGCACCTTAATCAATGAAAAAAAACTCACTTTTTCCAGACCATGAATGACTCAACTGACCAGACTGATGAACTAAGTGACCTCTCCAAAAGAATTAAATCTCAACAGTAAGTATCAATTCAAATCGTTTAAAAAACAAACAGGAAATAAAACACTGTCACTACTTTATACAAGATTTATCAATTTAAATTTGTGATCATTAAGTTTATATGATTATACTATCTGAAGAAGCAATCCTTACTTAATACAGAGATGTTAGCTTCTAAACTGCTCGTACAGCAGAATTCAGGGAATCTGAACACCAACTCAGAGTGAATATTGACAAGGCATCTAGACACCTTACCTAGTTCCCCTTGCTTTTCTGTTGCTGTTAGTGTGGCAGAACTGATGAGGCAGATGACGAGGATGTCTTGATACACTTAAAGAGAAAACAGTAAATGTTCCATGTAAACTCAGTTCTGAAAATCAAACTGGCTATGAGCTACTCAACTTGGAAAACGCGCCAATGGCCAGCCTTTATCCCGCGATTTGCTAACTTCCTGGCCTCAGGCAGATTTTCCCTACTGTATCCCGGGCAACTTCTCCAGCCACAGTTTTAGAATTGGCGCTGCAACTGTGGCTGCCCGCAAGGGAATCCCGGATCATTTAATTCAAGCCTTGGGCAGGTGGTCCAGTAATGCATACCAACTCTACATTCGCACCCGGCTGAAGCCTTGGTTAGTATCTCTTCGCAGCTTTCTTAGAGGCCACCCAGCTCAGCATTCCTCCGCCTGCGTAGTCTCGCTGTGGCTGAGCTGGGAGATGTGTCTCTGTTGTCTACTCTGCTATCGGTTATGGTGCTTGGGTTTTATGGGGCCCTGGAGGTCCTATGTCACTTTGTTCGCGGGACCTCCGGTCTCCCAGCACTAGAAGGCCGGATATTTCCTTGGGTGGTTGATGCTCACATTGTTGCCATGGTTACATCCGTCTACTGTGCTTCCATCTCAACCGGCCTCTAAGGCACCAGCTCCCAAGGTCATCTTTTGTCGATGAGTTTAAAATTGATTGAAACTCTATTGGCAGGAGTTATCCAGGGTTTGATTTCAGTTTTAACTTGCGTTTAGATAACTGTTTAAGAGGTAAGTGCATACCGACTATTTCGGATACTTTAGAATAAAGAAAATCAGACATTGGAGTATGTATGCAACTCGCCTTCCCAGTCAATTGATTGAATATCAGCAATTAAAGCATACACATCAAAGTCATAGTAATCCCTCCTGTTATTTGGAGAAGTAGAAATTGATTTCACAAATAAACAATCAGTCAGGTAAATGGTCTGTGAGATCATAAGCAATATTGCCACTTAGGGTAAAATGTTCCAAGAAATTGAAGAAGATATTGTCAATCGAAGTTTCTGAATGATCAGTAATTCTAGTCGGTTGCAAAATATGTGGTTGAAAAAAAGAATGTACCCAAGGCGTTTAAACAATTTTCTGCATCTTAGTGAATTCCATTTCAAGCAAATCTAAATTGAAGTCACTCATCATTACGCAAAACTTATACTCTTTACGAATTCTTTCAATAGTTGAATTCAAATATTCCACGAACGATTCTAAATTTCCATTTGGGTGTCTATAGGTCACAACACAAATCATATTACGCTGAGAATCACGGTGAATTTTAATCCATAAAGCCTTAAATTCCCTAATTGTAGTAGAAAGGTCTGACCTAGTTGTACAATTTACCTGCTAGTTAAATGGCCCCCCATGCTATAGCTTAATCACTAGTTTGTCAGGTACTAACGTTTTACTGCTAGATCATTTTACTGAAAACAAAAGATGCTTACTAATAGCGTTTTAAGCAGTGTTTGGAGAGCACACTACAGTGGTCAGCACTTATTGTTCCACAACAAGAACTTCCAAGGTTTATTGAGCTGTTGAAAGTCTCTACCTCGGATTTAATTTGTGTTTTGCAAAAACCAAATGTTTCATTCTTTTCATACTTATTCTGTTATGGGGCGAGTTCGTTCTAGACAACGATGATAGATATCTTAGTTTCATAAAGAAAAGAATCAAATTTGAATCTTGGTGCAATTTTGCACTAAATACCCCCCGAAGACCTGAGAGAAAGGTGAACGGTGTGGGAGTATTTTCAAGGAGGTAAAAAAAAACCTGAGAATCTCAGGAAAAATGTACAATTAGAAAAATTCTACACAAGTCTGTTCGTTTCATAATAGGATAGAGCTTTGTTCTCTCGGAGATCAAAAGGCACCATTGAAAGTGAGAGTTCCGTGGTCTATCCAATTAATTATCACGCACTATCATCTTTTGATCAACGTTTTATTCTAGCATTTACTGTATTTGTGTCAGTTGCAATTAACCAAAAATCTACATGAAATATAGTTACCGTCACTTAGACTTAAATACAAAAATTATACTGGTACAGTTGTGGGACCAGTGTCCATAGAATACATGTGCACTAAAAACGCGCTTGCTTCACATTATGCCATTTCACTCATACGTACCGTAACGGTTCCTTCGTTTTCATTTTGGGCCTCTATAAGGCCTGATAAAGCCTACGCCATACTAGAAGTTAAACAATGCTTTCCAGTGGTATCGCGACCATGTATTATAACATTACTTTTCATTAACCAAGCTTGCTCTGGGTCACACTGGGAGAATATCGGCTTCCAGTCTTTCAGGTTCTTCTTTCGTACTTTCAAGAGCTTGGACCGATATTCTCCCAGTACAGACCTTGCGATGGGTTAGTAAGATATATGTATACCACGAGAAAACTTTGCAAAACTAGAATCTCCGACAAACAAATTCCATGAACTATTTGCTCTTGGTCAAGGTAATCTTCCCAAAAAAATGTCAAAGAGCGCCAGCTGACGGTCTGTCACTTTAACGTACCAATTCCTGCACAATTCGAGCGGAAGGAGCTGTTGCAATTCATAACAACAACATTTCAGTTTAGTACACCTGCACATCACTCCCGCATCAGTCTAAAGCCATCGATTTTCGCGTGTACAACGGATATTTCTTGCGCTTCGATACGGTTTCCAAATTCCAGCCTCTTCGAAAAATACCTTGGTGCAGTCGGGATTAACGGCCAGTACCTCCGCGCCGCCAACCTGCGGAATGTTATCCACCACGGAGCGAACAGGTATTACTCCGCCGTACGCGTACCGATCTGTGTTGAGGTAATAGTGAATCCCTAAAACAACGAAAACATTTTTGTTACCACGGTATTACTATCCTCTCTTGGTGTTTTTCCCACTGTAAAATCTGGAAGATAATTACCTCACTTAGCGGGTTGCTTTGCACCATTCACTGTAAAGCGCGAGTGTCGAAAGTAATTTTGCTATCGCTTTGCTGTTGGAATCGGCTCAAAAATCTCACAACACCTTTTCAACCAACCAGAAGTAAAACCACCTTGCTTGACTTCATTTTCCCGCGCTTAGCACCGGCTATTTGTATTTGCCGGCTTTGAGTTGCAATAGCACTATTCAAGGATAACATTTCTCCTTTACATTACAATAAAATTCCTCCTGAATGCGAAAAAATTTTGGGCAGAAACTGCGAATTTGCCTCGCATCCTGCTCCCAGCAAGGCTTCATAGCTCAATTGTTAGAGTGTTACACCTGCACCGCAAAGGCCACGGGTTCAAACCCAGTTGACGCCTTGAAATCGATTTTCAGGTGTGGTCACAATTTTTCAAATTGCGTACTTCATTGCAAAGATTACTTCTTCAACTGATCATAACCTAAAATTTATATATGATTTCTTTGATATGCTCAAATCATAAAATCAAATTTATTGTAATACAAATGAGACAACTTATCTGTGAGAAGGGATATGAGGCTATTGGTCCATTGCGTGTCGTTACTCTAACCAATCACAACAGACGAAAACAACACAATGAACCAATCAGATCTCGAAGCAAATGCATGTAGCAGGCGCAAAGCGCGGGAAAAAGCGCCAGAGTATAAGTCAGTGTGCTACAAATATACGTTGCCGAAGAAAGCTGGGAGAGATCTCTGTGATTTGTCTGGTGAGATAGCCAGGTTTGATAAGGTTGATTCAGTCATTAGTCAGAGTCAAGCTCTTAAAAGGTGAGTACCAAACTTGTGTTGGTTCTGCTCTAGTTCAAAGTTCTCCACAAGTACCTGTGGGTCTTTGACAATGCGCTAGTAACTGTTGGCACAGTTTGTGAGGCGCTTGCTTTGATAAAAGTTATATCTCTGTGGGGTCACTCGCTTAATAGGTTTAATTTATAATGTATAAGTCTGGCAAACGGCATAGTTTTGGTCAATTTTAGTAGGCTGTGGCACTCTTATAGCCAACAAGCAAGCTCTCCGGTTGGGCTTCGGAACAGCGAGTCACCCCAAACCCACTTGGAGGCTTGCAGCCATATACAGTCAAGTCATATACGAACTTACAGCCAAAAAGAGAAAGTTAGATTTGAGTGTGTTCATGAAGATATTGCAAAAGGTAATATTGCTTCGTGTAAAGTGTTTTCATGAAGATCATATTCCTCGACGAGGCTGAAGTTATCCAACGTACGGTTGCAAAGAAAATGCATAACTAACCTGGTTCATCTAGAGGATCAAATGCCAGATTCAGTTTCTTTTTTACATTTTCCCAGCTGAACTCAACTCCATTCACTGTTGGTGTCTAAAATGAAAGACGAATAATAACACCGTTGATTCAGCATGACTATGCCTGGTAGACAGAGCCGGGGTTGTTTTGTTTTGTTTTTGCTTTTCCATTTTTACTGGGCAAAGCTGCCCAGAGGGAAGGGCACAAACGGAACACAAAGTCCCATGCGAGGTGAACCACCCGACCAGACCAGACACTAGGGGTGGTCACAGCCAGGGTTTGTTACGTCCCTAGTGGTTCTTTTACGTCCCATAGAACCTAGTAGAGTGAGGTTTGTGAGACGGGCCCCACGGTTTATCGTCCTTATCCGAGAAAACTAGAATGTCTATCCGTTTGCAGATATCAGAGCAAAGGCAGCACATTCTCCTCAGTTATTTACAGATCCGGAGTATGGGTCCGGCTGGGGTTTGAACACGATCTCCCGGGCGGCAGTCCGGTACTTTACCAACTGAACTAACCGGTCAAACAGATCAAAAGAAAACCGAAAAAAGAGACCGTTGATTCAGCATTTTGCTCTTGAATGATTATGCCATTGAGAGTGCCTGGTATACCAGGGTTAGTGCTAGCCCAGGGTTAAGCCTGCTCCCGCTAACGCTAAACCGTGGGGTAGCGCTAACCCTCTATCGAACGACCCGGCCCTGATGATTAAATTGATTTAGGGACAGGAGCCTCCCAATGAGGGTGATTTACCTCTGACACAGCCCTTCCACCACGAAAAGAAAAGCAGAGAGGAGAAAAAAGGGTCAAATCGAACTAAGAACCTTGTAGCGTTGAAACCCAAACTGGGTAGGGTGTCAGTCCACTCAATAGTTGAGTTTCCCCAGTAAATTTATACACTTGGATGGAAGGAGACAATGTGGGGTAAGTGTCTTGTCTATAAGGACAGAATGCAAAGGTGAAGACCGGGACTCAAACAACTGGCCTTCCGCTCTGAAGTCTGATCTGCTAACCATCAGTGCTATCATGCCTTGATGTCCTCTAGTGGCCTCGCTTGCCTTAATGCTCCACTTGCCACATCTTTTTCTGTTCCTTTCAAAGGAACCTTGTGACAAGTAATGATCATTCGTCATATCAGCTTTACATTTCTCTCTTTAGTGATTATTCTGCAAAGTGCTGGCTGGTTATTGCAGAAATCCCTATCTCTTTCCCCATGCATAAAACTGATTGACCCATCCCTCACTATAGGTTGAAGGTTACCTGACCCTGCCCTTGATAAATACAGTGTAGTATAACTGTATTCACATTGGCTAATAATAAGTGTAAGTGCCTGCACACCAGGGTGATTTGTACTCAACCTCCTTTGCGAAACTCTTTAAGGGCAACTGGTTTACGTCATGCTGCCACTAGTTTTTTCAAGCCAGGGTGAAACAAGGTAATAACACATGAACAGGATCTGTATTGATACAGAAGTTGAAAATTGAAGTCCAAGTTTTTAAGTTTTTTGTTACGGGCAGGGGGATTTTGGGGGCCAGCAATGCACCAAAGGAAACAACCCTCTAAACATCTTTGTGTTCAAGACAAAACAAGCAGTGAATACTACTTATTTCAAATGTACCTGATGGTTATATGCTGTGAAAACAAACGTCAAAGTGCGACCCCCTTTCACGCTTCCTCTCCGCGAGTACCAGTAGCGAAGCATTGATCCTTTAGAATGGTGTTCATAAAGGAATAACAGGATAGAACCCACCAGAACAATCATAGAACCTTTAAGCATGAGTCCTGTAGAAATAAACGTTATAAATAAAACAAAGTTTTTTTTGCTATTTTATTAAGTCAAGTAAGTATTGATGTTTTGGTGGTGTACACAAATTAGATCAGCTCCCAGTAGAGCAGGATGTTTGTTGGGATTGTACCTCTAACCCCATTCAGTTACAGGTGTCCTCAACAGAATTCGGTATTCAGGTGGTCTGGTTAGGTTTATGGGGTCTTTTCTGACCTTTTCTGGACCATGAATCCTTCTGGCTCAGGTTTTTATACAGGTGTCCCCTTTTATTTCTTAAGTAGCTAAATTTGATAATAAATCAGAAATAACTTCAATAAAAAACCTATCTACAATCAGAGCTCTGCAAAATTGATCAGACAGTCTTCTCAAAAACCAAACCTAGAACAGATGTCGTCACCCAAACTCCTGGACATGGTAGCTATAGCTATATCAACATTGAGGAACTTAGGAAGATAGAAAGGAAAACTGGACATGTATATCCAAGGATGGGCTTGGGGATGAATGTGTCTCATCTACTTCTGCAGCTGGCTATAGCAGCTGCCAATTACCTCCAGGAATATACTGAGGAACAATGAGGTTTAAACTCCTCACTTTGTCCATCAAGAGCCAACAAGGTAAAGATAGAGAATACCCAAGACAGTACAAACTACAAGTGTATTTACATGCTAATCGAAGTCATGTATCTTGGTATTTATGATAAGGAAGGAGGATGATTACTTTTGCTCAGGGAGGTACTCATCAAACATTTGAGTGGGCTTGTGCCACCCAGGAGTCAGATCCCAGACCCTATTTCAGACCACAATGCATGCTTTTTGGTAAAACATCTACACCCTGTTTCAGACCATAGAACAAGGCATACCCATTTTCAGACAAAAGTTGTAAAAAGCTATACCCAATTTCAGGCCAAAACCACCTAAAAACCAGACCCTATGGTACTGCATATATCTCTTAAACTTATTTAGGCGAGTGTTCCAAATGGATCATGTCAGTGCACTCTGACGCAAACAGCACAGTATAGTCACCCTGCAGGATTAGAAATTCCCTTTATAAAAATGTGTGGTTCCAGAAAATTTCCATATCCCCCCCTCCACGGATAGTATTTCAGTTTAACCACCCCCCACCCCCCACCCCCTTTGAATTTCCGTTCCAGAGGGTCTTCGGTAGACACCCCTCCCCTAAGGAATTTCCTCTTTTTTTTTTCACCTCCATCTACAGCCTTTGCGAATTTCTGACATCGTACGCTTAAATAAATCAAGAATTCCTTGTTTAGAACCAAACTTTTACTATCTTTGTACGTATTGTTAACTACAGTATACATGTTGTTTCTTTTGTACTACTACAATATTTTCGTAACACATAGTAACGATCAAATGACCGACGACGAACTGACGAGCTAAAGAATGTTCACTGAAATTCGACCAACGTAACGGTTGTAAAACGAAACGTAGGACTTGAAAAAGTGTAGCTAGATTAAAATTCGACATGTACAAGCTCACCTAGGGTCGGCTAACATAATATTGACTTTAAAAGGTAGTCATGGCCTCCAGGTATACGTGAAAACGTTGAATACTAATAAATACATCATGTAATATTTGTTTTTACTCTATCTGTATGCAAGTTGAAGTTATTCGCGCTGTTTGTTCTACTGCACGAAAATTGCAGACCCACCCTTATGGTGTCTGGGTACCAATTTACACGGCCAGCCATCTTGATTTTTCTCGTGTACTGTGAGGTGCGGTAATAACAAGATGAAGTGATTTTTCGGCGTCCGAAGGATGGTAGTAAACTCTCGACAAAGAAAAAACGTCCAAGACAAACATCTCGAGGCTCTCACGCAAAAGGGCGTCTATTTCTAATTTTTGTTGTGCAATAAATCACGGTAATTCTCGTAATAGTGACAGAAGGCAGACAGAAAAAAAAAAAAAACGATTTTCGCTAAACATTTTGGTTAGAAACAGGAAACATAGCCTAAAACATCCATTTTGCCACCCTGATTAAGAATATTGCTGTTTCCATCTCGAAACCTCAGTACTTCGGTCGTTAAGGGGGGGGGGGGGGGGTTTTTTCGCGGTTCCCAATCCCCCAAAATGGAAACGGGGCTGGACCACAAAAAATTAAAAAAACAACCAAAAAAATTACAAAAATACAAAAACGTTGTAAAGATAAAACAGAAGAAAAAGGTTCGAATCCCGTTCAGATCTGGTTTTTTTTTTTTTTTTCGACTTTAATTTCACAACTGCCTAAGTTATGTATGAC
>Ga0126339_10000722_pt1 | contig 19686 bp, 15 predicted proteins | sample OrbTmetagenome_2_FD_92532 | JGI IMG/M metagenome (GOLD analysis project Ga0126339, IMG submission 92532) | Coral microbial communities from Petempiche,Puerto Morelos, Mexico - Orbicella T R C metagenome | ecosystem: Host-associated > Invertebrates > Cnidaria > Coral | place: Petempiche,Puerto...
AGAGGTGGCAGCAGAGAGATGGGGGGGGGGTGTTTTTGGGGGGGGGGGGGGGGGGGGGGGGGGGGGGAGGGGAGCGGGATTAGCGGACTGGAATTGACGGAGCCATAACTGTAAAGCATAGTATACCAAGCGCTTTTATTACGAATCAATACATCCTACACAAAGCTGCCAAGTGATGCTGAATAAATTACAATACGTATAATAATAAATTATGCATCTTTAATCCAAAACACGAATATGAACGACTGAGGATGTTACAGACAAGCGAAAAGCGCATACATTGTGTAGAACTACCTCAGCTGTACAGAACCCTTTTAAAATGTGCTGTAAACTGGCTTTAAAATGTACACTCTTAGAGATACACTCAGTATAAAAAATACGTTGCTTGCGAAGACTTGGGTAACAAAAATACTATATTTTCGTGGAAATTTGGTAAAATTCGACTAGAAAACATGAAAAAACCACAAGCACGGTGTAAAAAGATTCACATAGAGGACCAAGGCTCGATAAATACACTGGAAAATTTGTTTCCATCATTTTTCACTTCAAATATCACAGGGGCTCCTCGACATTTTTTGGAATATTGCGCGGTCAACAGCAGAGGACTTGGAAACGAGTGACCTTCAATATCTTCATCATCACGTTATCATAGGGGTTGCTATGGTTACCAGAGAGCATTAGCAGCTGGAAGCAGTGATCTTCATAGCTACATGAATATCAGACTTCGCCACCAGGAAAGATAATTGTTGTCCTGATTGTCGGATCTGTTGCATGGCACTGAAAACAGAAGAAAATTGACTTCTTGACATTCATAATAAGAGACATTTTGCTTTTAGACAAACATATATTCAAGCAGAATGGACAATAAGAGCACAGGGAACCCACAAAAATACATGCATGGGCCTTTTGTAGGCAAGACAAGAAAAGAGTCCTGGGATCACTCGCGCGTTTTTCATACTTTCTCAAAATCCTTTGCAGTTGTGTTGTCCCGGCGCGAAGTCCTTAGACTAGGTCTTTGCGTTGCACTTTTTGAACTCGGGTTTGGACCGTGAAGGAGATTTTTCTCACTCCAAGCTCAGCCGCATGCCGTTGTTTGACTGCATGTTTAGCTTGTCCATCACAGTGAGACAAGATAACCTATGTGAATCGTTTACCTCTGATAATCTGCCCCAACAAGACTTGTTCCATTCACCGCGAGGATACGATCACCGAGACGGAGGCGACCATCCTACAAACAAGAAACCAGTGATGAATTCACTACTTCTCCTTATCTTTTTTGAGACAAATTCAACAGGACAGTAAACGAGAATCTAAGCCTGATCATCCCTTAAAATGATTAACATTTCACTTGACTATTTATACACGGTGACACAACTTAATAAGGCGCAGCAGTTTAGCATATTGCACAGATTGGCGTTAACAAACGCCCCGACCACAATTTGGAATTTGAAAGCGGAGCTTTATTTCTCTTATTCGTCACCAAAATGGAGCTTTTCAAAAACGCTTTTCAAACCGGAGGAAATTGAAAACGCCGCCTTTGCGTTTTCGTGTGGACAGAAACCAATTTTGAAAACGAAGCTTTCCGAAAATGATGCGGTCACTATAAACATGATATTTTCCTGCTTGAGTTTTACTCAAACGCAAATCCAAAATGGCCACGGATTGTTTAGTCTGGGAGCGCAGTCGTATTTCCGGCTGTCGCTTCAAATACGTCTGCGTTCGTAGGCTACTGATTGTTGCGTTCTAAAATTTCTCCGGCGTAGCGTAGACGCGGCCTAAATAGGCTACAGTGTTGCGGAGGCAATGCTAATCAAATGAAGGCATCAAGAAACGATGATATAGAACATCGTCTCTTGTCGTATGCAATATCAATAGATCACTCTATGCCCTGTATGTTAAATTAAACGAGAGTGTTATGGGAGTATCCTCTCAAATAGAGCAGGGAGACTAGCCGAGGGAATTTGTCTCGAATCTCTACTTACCTTCATGGCTGGACCTCCTGCCACAAGCGTCCGTACATAAATCCCTGGCGATCGTAATGGTGTGTACTATAAATGAAAACCACTGGTTTATGTCTAACGTATAAAAGGCAACAACAATATTACAATCGCACAACATCCTTGTGCCTTTAAATTCGTTTTTTTTTTCCTTTAGCGAACTCCAAGGTGCAAGTCTGATGGACCTGTATTGCTTTGTTTTAATTTGTGCTTGTCAAGCACAGCAGTTGACCCTGAAGACTCGTGCTCTGATCAATCGGTGCGAAATAAATCGTATACTTTGTCCGCAATCAGAACACCCCACAAAATGGTAATTTGAATACATTTTAGAGCGTGATTGGCACACAAATGCTAAGAAACTAGAAAAAAATCAGTTTAAAATCAAACTAAATTATAGAGCCAATCACTATCAGAGAACAAAAGCTAACGAGGATATCAAGAAAAATATCTAACTGAGGCAAGCGCGCGAAAAGACGTAACTGATCGAATATGCGAGAAAATTGCGCGATTGGGGCTAATTGCGGTAATACAATGGATCACACCCCTTCTACAAACAAGTCCTTTCACTTTGAGTTATTGAGAAGTAGCGACCTTACCAGTCCATCAATCAGTCCCAGGCCTATCCCGTCATCTCCCTTCTCCAGCTCGACAACAAACACATCATCCTGTCGGTCATCAGTCTCCCTCATGCCTTCCATCTTGGCTGGGAAGCCATTCGCACTTGCAGGTATATCTGCAATGTCAACATCGGACTCATTTCTCAAGCGACTCAAGAGTTTGGCTTTCTGTAGCGCCCTTCTCTCGTCGAACTCCTTTGAAGTCTCAATTGTCGGATCCATGGCTATCTGAAGAGCCAGCTCTTCATTCGTTTCCACGTCCTCTACAGGAAGCACGGACAAGCCGTCCACGTTGTTTACGGCGTCACGAGTCACGGCGCCTGTCACTTCAACCCACTTGGAGTTGTCCTTCGTGTAAGGCGAAGCTGCTCTCCCATTCGTCACGTTTTGGTTTTCATCTTTAGCATCGCTAGTTGATGGATCTAAGGAGCGGAAACAACAAAAGTTACCTTTACATCGTTCTTCTCTTAATGTAATGTAAGAAAAACGTAACGCAATGTTTGATCAATCCAAACAACAAATATCATAATCTCTCTGTCGGAGAGACTAGGCTGAAGGACTAGGCCGCGACTTTCGCAAACGAAGCAACATGATTCCTTATGGCGTCATGTGACGTCACAACCTCCCATAGACTCGCGACATTTTGATTGGGTGATAAGAAATGGAGCTATTGAAAGAGTCCAGGAATATTTGCTTAAAACACCACTTGGACACATTACTTGAGCTAACAAATTAAGCAGAAAGTGTTCTACCAACCTGAGGTTCTAGGCTCTTTTTTCTTCAGTGCTCTAGCAGAAACCATAGAAGAGTCCTCAGTAGACGACTTCACGGAATCACGACCCTCCGAACGATTGAACGGATAGCCGGTGGTGGCAGCAGGCTTTTGCCCGGACACCAGTCTTCCAAGGGGCCGCTTTCCGCCTTGGACAACTTCCTCGTTCGCTGACAGTTCTGAGAATTTCGGTTTGCCAGGTGGTGTTTCTTGTTTTCTTGGGGGAGTTTCTCTTCTCTCAAGTGGGATGGGTTGCCTTGTGTCATTAGATCCAATGATCCCGTTTTCTGCAAACACAAACAGCCACGCTCAACTTTAAAACCTGGAGAAACAATTTAACTAAATGTACACTGTGACACCATTTGCTCCTCGCATACTTGGCGCTAACGATTACCGACCTGCTCAGAGTCCGACAAGTCTGGACGGTATCCGGTCGTTCAGTTTAGCCCCCAAGTCGATTAGCCCCTACCCGTTTGGCCTCAATCAGAAATCGATTACCCCCAACCAGAAGTTGAAAACGTTGTCTATATCTCGTTCTTTAAGCGTGAATGGGGACCAATCGACTTCTGGTTGGGGGCTAATCGACTTGGGGGCTAAACGACTTAAACGGAAATGCTATGTTAAGGCGATAAAACCTCGCTGGCCATTTTGTGATCCCAGGAACACCTCAAAAGAAAACGCTACGATTTTTCGATTTACCAGCCTGTCACTATATCAGGTACTTGAGTGGAACAATACTGAGAAATCACGCCTGACCCGCAAAATGTGAAGTTTACATCATATAATGCCATGTTTTACCTCTTCTTGACGGAGGAGAATTGGACACGACAGTCTCGAATGTGAACTCGTTTTTGTCCTTTGTACTAGGAGTGTTGAAGTTAGGGGGGGCTGGGGAGACTACCAGATCAGGCACGTGATCTTGACTCTGTGATAATGACGACGCACGAATCACATCCGAATGGCTCACTTCCGGTTCCGGTTGCTGAACTCTGTAATAAAATAATCACGTGGTTTCTGAAGTTACGTTTTACTTGTGATAATAATTACAATATTAAAACGTAACTTTTCGAAGACGATGACGTCACGATAATCACGTGATTTCCCTGCCCGAGTTTTCCTCAAACACAAATCCAAAATGACCGGTGATTCTTGCGTTTTCAAATTTCTCCGGCGGGTGTGGACGGAGTCCCACTGATCGATTATTGGAAGGTAATTTGTTAAAAAAAAAAAGAGACTTCAGAATTCGTGACATACCTGTTTAAGGCCTAGTGGAAAGAGACACGAACTTCGAAACAGTAAAAAGCAAGCAAAACGTACTCCAACAACTACAACGCGGAGTGCAAACTACCTCACTCATTTACTCACTCACTCACTAACCTGTTTATTCCATTGACTCTTGTCATGTCTGATCCTGTAGTACTTTGACCTGCCAAAGAAACAAAACCTTGATTAGCTACGAAAAACGCGACGGATTTCGCTCTCTTGACAACAGGTTAGTCTTTAAAAAAAAGTCGATGTTACTCAACAGTGTTTAGTGCCAGTTGATTACCTGCATTCATTGCCCGTTTAACCTCATCCAGATAGTGGTAGAAAGACGGATCCGACGGTCCCGTCTCGAAGTCCAGTACAAATCCTTCAGTCGGTAGTTTTAACGGAGGATGTTCAGAGAAGTTTAGTAAGATGTCCGCTGCGAAAAAAAAACGAAAAATATGCTGAAGATATTCATATCTTGAGTTTCAGGCCATTATAGAACTTTAGGACCATTTCTTCCTACTCTGCATGTATCGAGTCGGGTCGACAATCTGTAGAACGTTTGAGGCATAACGGCAACAGGCATAATCACCACTCAATGGGAAGATTTTTCATGGCTCTGTTCTCACGTTTAACCATGATTCCCATCTTATGACATGCAAAACTGAAAACAGGCGGGGGGTGGGGGGGAGGAGGGGGGACATTAATTCTCGTTTGATGTAACGCACACTTGGAAACTCTACCCTACCAACCAAGCGCAAAAGCAAATCTGGGACACTTGATGCGAGCTGGAATGAAGCGTTTCCCAAACCCACGGATACGAATGTCGTGCGCTAAAATAAAATTACCGGCAACTCTTTCCGCCTGGCGCGCAGGAAATCTAACCTAGCTGTAATCATAACGAAATCCCTGGTCTCACGGGCAGATCATGTTGAAGAAGACATTTCTTCCACAAAGTCAATGAAGAACACTAGATTGAACCACGCAGAATATGAAATAAAGCATCAGGGCCTAAAGTTTTGCGAGTAAAACACGGACCCTCAAAAAAGTGCTGGAATAAACGCGAAAACATCAGGAGGGACTCCGAATATCGGCGGGGTAGAAAAAAAGAGACTGTTTTTCCATCCTAATAATATACCAATTTTCGGCAAACATATGATCTTTCATACATTCATTGTTGCTAAAGATATTAGAAGAAAAGGTCCGCGTAGAATACTGATGCTCCATTGATACAACGAAACGTCGCAAGACGGATGGTAGGGCAACACAGGAAAGAACTGAACACCGTGAGAGACTCCGGTCGGCGAGAAAAGAGAGGCAACAGGTTGCCAGCACAGCTCCAGTCTCTGCAGAGTTCAGATGCCCCATCTGTCTGCGAATCTGCCGTTTAAAAATCGGACTGCTCAATCATTAACGAACTCATAAACTGAATACTACCAAGTTGACATTCTACTCGATATCGAGGGATTGCTTACTACTATATAAGCCATTGAACATCAACTACACCTGATCTGTTATCTGTTGTTTTATCTCTTAGAGACTATGACAACAAAACCTGTCTAGGACAAGGAAAGCGATAGGGTGCGTTTTTAAATGAATTATAACTTACCTGTACGAAGCGCGGGTTCCACTTCCTCAGGAGGAGGAAACCAGCCTCTTGGTCGAGACCTGCCAGGGCCGAGCTGGTATTCACCCAGAATTTGCTGCACTTGAGCCGGGTTAAGTGCCGGGAAGTCTCTTCTGATTGTCATCCAGTCAGCCTACGTAAACATTGGTAGAAATGAGCAAAAATGATTACGAATCAAAACCTCGCCTAACTGCTTCTTAGCGGCCTGAAACGCTTTGAATCCCAGAAAGGGACAAACCTGCAAAAGCTGCACTTTGGGCGTGGCCAACAAATCAGTCGCGGTGGACAGTCTGTTCAAATAGTCATTAGCCTCGTCCTGAAGTTGAACCTGCGCAGCCCAGCTCTCCAACAAATCCAGGTTACCCCGTATCTGCGCTCCTTTGGCCCAGCGGTAGAACTTGCCCCCAGCTCCCCGCTCCATCAACGTGTTGAACAGGGAAGCGTTTGTAAAGAAAAATAAATATGCAAAGAGTTGGTGGATTATGTCTTCGTGAACTGAATACGTTTTAACAACGTCGTAAGTGGTTTGGAAGATGCTGATGACGGTTTCTACTTCTTGCGGTTTCTTGTCGCTGTCTTCGTCTGTATCTTGGAATGGATTCGTGTCCAAAATGGCCGGAAGAGCGATGTACAACACCTGACAGAGAAACGGTGTGATTACCAAATGCAAATAAGCTTAATCAGAATATGAATTTGAATTTTCCCCTACCCAAATTTCGAACTGTAGCAGAAAAAAGAAAAGAGAGTTTTCTACCACCTATTAAATTTTCTGTTTTCAAGAACAAGGAAAGAATTGAAAAGAATACATAGCTTAAATTGATACAAATTGTATGTCCAGTTACGAGAAACCCCGCGAAATTCAAACTGATTTAAGTGAGCTTATTTCTTTCAATATTGCATGTGAACCAAGTTTTAAACTGCAACAATGTCTTCTTAGCGCTAGGTAAGAATTTGTACAAAATTCACTCTACAAAGAATTGCAAACATCAGAGACAAATTTAGTTACAAACGATTTAAGAGCAATTTCACAGAATAGTGTAATACCTTAGTGAGGTGGTACACAGTCTGTTGAAAAGTATAAATGATAACTTCCTCAAGAAACATGAGCAATTCCTCATCAGCATTGAGCAAAGCTTCATCACCATACTCCGCAACTTGAGAAGGATCTTTGATGAACTGAGACATGTTGACTTGGAGATAGGGAAGCATTTCCAGACAATTGGCCATCCAGAAAACTACTGGTCTCAGCTGAGGAAGAAGCTCTTCTAATGCCTTTTCTGGTACTGTTGTTCTGTTGAAACAAATATTTACCACTGTTTATCACTATTTATCAAATAGTAAACAGCACTGTCTGTTGTCTGTTGGCTTTTTCAAACCTCTTAAGGTTTTGGAGAGGTTTGAGAACACAGGTCTACTAGATCATACCAAACCCAATAAAGCTTGGACTTTTTAGAACTCGTACTCAATAAGTTACAAGATGGTACTGGGAAATAAGAATAGCTAGTTCATAATCAGTGGACAATAGATATTTATACTATTAAGGTTTGTGCAGCCTTTCCAATAAGAGGCATATATGTATAACTTGGGTTGAATAATCTTTGATACATTTTTCTTAGCCCGAAAAGTCAAATGTCTCCCCAACCCAAGCTCTAGGCGATTATGAAGCATGGAATTTCTTAATTAATGTGCATGTAAAAGGACAGACATATTATTTAAGATACATTTCCTAGTGCTCCTTTACATTGGTGGTTCAAATGCTAAAATGTAAATGCTGAAAACAACTTTTAAATCACTTATCGATTGGAAACCACAAACTTTCAATACCAATGGCAAATCATTCCTTGAACCATACCTCTCTATTGTCTTGGACATTTCTGTTGTCTTCTCCTAGAAAAAAAAAAGAGAAAATCATTTCATAAATAATATTATTAGTGCACTTACAAAGAGGGCATTTCACTGCTGGCACAGCCTTGTAAATTTGAATTAGTTCATTTGTAATAGTTTGTGTGTGGCTGGGAAAAGGACACAGTGACCCCTTATGCAAATTTTAGGACTTTCACTCTGGTGGTTACAAATGCTGTGTTTTCATATGACATGACTCAGTGTCCCTGATGGAAGCTGACTCCTTACTGAAAGTTACAATATGGTGTCTTTTGTGTAGTCAGTATTATGATTTAGCAATCCCTTTGTTAGCCTGAAAATAGAGCACTTCTTATTTCCCCTGGCTGGGAGAAATAGGAGGTGACTGTATCTCCAAGATACCTCATTATGGGGTGTGTTGAAGTACAGGTGTCAATCATTGTGCGCATAAGTGAAGTGAAATTGTTTCCTCACAAAAGAAGTCAAACTTACTGATGCTACAGTCTGGATTGCATTGGACATCTTGATGAGAAGCTGTCTTGTTTGCAGTTCCGTGTGATATTGCGCAGAATGTTCAATACACATAATTAACAAATATACTGGAGACAACTTGTAGCCATCTCCTGCTAAATCCACAATGTTCATTATCAATTCCAGCAACTCATCCTCATCTTGTGGCAAGTACGACAACTGCAAACTATTGCTTGGCTCATCTTCAATGCCTACAACAGTTGTTGCACTATTACTGTCAGGAAAGCTCTGAAGTATTTGTGACATCTGCAACTTGTAAAATTGTTTCAAATGATTAACCCAAGTTAGCTTCATGGAACTATCTGCCACCTGAGAGGGATCTTTGAATAAGAAATAGTAATGCTTCCCAAATGAAACTAAGTCCCCTGGGGTGAGTTTAGTGGGCGACGAAACAGCTTCTCCATTTATGCAAACATCTGCACTTCTGGAAGGTTCTAAATAGACCGCAAAATTAACGTCATAGTCTTGTTCAAAGTCTGGAGCAGATGATTCGACTCTTTTACTTAAAATGCAGTGCTGAGGTAGAATGTCTGGAGCTAATAGAACAATATCAGGAGATTGGTCTGTTTCAATGTGATGCACAGGGCGACCAACCACAGCTAATTGTTCATCTAGTCTGTGGTATAAGAAGTCATCAGCATTACTACAGCCTTTAAGAAGAAGAAGATAGGGTGTGTCTGTAGGTGCAATAAATGGTGATGCAATCATTGATGCTCGTCCAGAGCTCCCTCCCTCGTCCACACCAATACTTGACAATTGCTCTTCACCTGATGACAGATGCGACACTTCACTTTGTCCTGTATCTCGTCGGTTTTCTTTGATGCTTGGAGGTACATGAGCTTCACGTACTGATGCAGCTTTCATGATTGCAACACTTCCCCTTGCTTTAAAGAATGATGAATCCTGTGTTTCAATTCGTTTCCGTAGCTCAAACCTACGAGAAAACCCTTTGATTGGCTTCCACAACTGTTGAAGCACAAGAGGTTTCTCTTTGTCACTGATCACTCTGGCATACTCTGTTATCCACTTATCAGCATCTTCCTCGGCATTACTAACACTGCCCGTCCTTTTTGTAAAGTACCCAATCACATCACAAAGCACATAATCTGATGCCTTTTCCCTGGAAAGTGAATACCTCTCAAGGGCCTGCTGAACGATTTCATCTGCAGTTGTCATCTCAGTAGCTCGAACACTTTTGTAGTTTGAACCTGGTGAAACATGATCACCAAAGACTTTAAGAATGCCAGGAGCCATCTGCTCCGTGGACAATTCAGTGTGTGTCTTTTCTTCAGTTTTCTTCTTTATTCTCAGACGGCCCAAAGATCCTTTCCTTTTGTGCTTTGCCCGAGCCATTTTGTTTGCAGCATGGGAACTCTGATCAGACTGATTTCCAGCTCCATCAAAAAACATCCCAAAAGCACTTCGTGGTGAACTGAAAAAGTTCCTCTTCTTGTCATTTTTCGATGACGATGGCATTTTGTCATTTATCGCACTGTGAACTGGTGGTGGGGTTTTCGACTTTGTAAATAGCTTGTTGCCAGGAACTGGGCTCTCATTCCTCAAGTGTGATTGCCCCGCAGAGCTGCCAGTGGAGCTGTTGTCACTACCAGCAGTGTGTGTGCTAGCCTTTGATGGACTTGGAGATGGAATGCTGGGGGTTGTAGCACGATTGCTCAAGGCTGTTCCATTAGGCAATGATGTCTTGTTTATGACACTTTCACCATTTGATATTACAGACGTCTGTGGAGAATTTTTGTAATCCAAACGCAAAACAAATCTTGGAAGCTTTTTGGCATTTAGTGCAATTTCAAGAGGGGCATCTGAAGGGTCTAAACAAATTTCATCTATAAGAGAATTGAAAAAATGAAATCAAGTCAAACTTATTAATAACCTCACATCAACTAATGCACTTCTAAATTTATATCTGCGCTTGTATTTCTAACCGACAGATGAGACCTATTGAAAAATACATGCACTTTTTTGTGACACTACAGACGTGTATTCCTTATCCCCTACAAGGAAAATATAATTCCAACTTTTACATCTGTGGATCATCCTTGTTGAATGTGTTACCATTTGAATGAAAGCTATTGAGTAACTGCTTTCATATGCCATTATGTATTCCTCATTATTCTGATAAATGAGATTAGGGATTTTTTCAGTTTTGAACTTTAGCACTTATAGGGTGAAAGGGTTAATGGCTGCAAAATTTCATGTCTCCTAAGAGCATTATGTACTTCACAGATTATAATTAGTCAAGCTTCTCAAGACACATGAAGGATGCAAGCCGTACAAATTCAAGACTCTCGCCAGAGATTAATGCTTTGCCTGCTACAGAGTAAAAATCAATACAGGAGTCATTTGTCTCAAGCTCAAGCAATGAAATTATTATTCTCCCTTCTGATTACCCGATTTTACTTGACTATACTTTCATTACTTAGGACCATTAGCTAGCAGACAATCCTCTTTGTCCTTATAAATGAACTGTCTTATTGACAATGGTGATCTATAAGCACAAATCATATGTTCAACCCTCTTGGGAAATCCTGTGTATATTGGAATTTATTGATAAAGGAATACAGCCAGGAGTTTGATGTTTGTCTTGTACATCTAACATGTTTTGTAAACAACTCTGTCATAAAAACCTATTAGTCACTTGGTAATAATATTTCATAGATGTAAGAGATCTGATGTGCAGACACCACTTCACAATGCTGTAATCCCACTACAAACAATGAGAATGAGTTTTTCATTTCACCGTTACTGCTATTATTCCTTTTTTTGCAAACAGGAAATACAAGGAGAGAAAACTAGAAACTTACTTTTGGAACTGAGCAGTTCTCTACGAGACAGTAAATTATAGACTTATTATAAATCAATTTTATCATCTCCACGTACTGATGTTCTTAAGCATGAACAAAATCCTGTAAATCTCCAGCTTATCAGTGAACTGTAAAACCTTGACCTCTGCAATTTCCCTCCAATGTGTCTTTATTGCGAAGAATTCGTAAGAGTGTTTAGAATGCGATGATCTGTACTAGAATTGAAGCTTGCGTAAGATGAGAAAAATGTACAATGCAAAGTGCACGCTCCTCAGGAAGCCAATTAAATGCTTTCGAACATTGCTATTTATTAATGGTACTCTATTAGTCGCCTCATCAAGTTTCAATTACCGTTCAATGATAGCCATTCTTAGTTCACTGACCGCACTTTTGAATAGATCTTCCGTGCTATACTGTGAATTGAAAGTTGTATGCAAAGTTTTTGAACTGGCAATTGAAAATTACCCCTTCCGTGTTCGAGTCACAGGAGTTATAATAAAGATTGTCAACGTTGCTATGTCAGGAATGGCCCACAATGTAAACACTACAAACTTTACGCAAAACAATCATTGGCATTATAAAGTTGTGGTTAAAATCGAATAAAAAAATATCAATCACGGCTGGCCGAATTAGAAGCTTCGAAATATTCGCACCTCTCCACTGCCATAAAGTAAAATATCACGTGCAAGTATTTTGATTTCTATCCTGTAAACTGGAATGTACTAAATGTAAATCTTGAAAAAATACTTGAACGAACACAACGCTTTCATAATGTTTGTTCGATATGCAGCCTAGCAATGAGCGTTGGTAGTTTTAGGTTAATTGTTACCTTCTTCATAAACTTCGTACAGTTTAGCTTTTTTCTCGACCGCAGAGTTTACCAAATCAGGCTTGAACTTTTCAATCAGCGTTGGCAACAGCTCAGAGACCAGTGTTTTGTTTGTCAGGCGCAGAGCCTTTGTCAGTTCTTCTTTGCCGTCTTCAAAGTAGAATCGTAAAGCTCCTTCGAAGCCTAAATCCTGAAAGTGAAAGAACACATCATCAATTAAGTGTTCTAAAGGCCGCGCGCGTCACATGCAAGCAATTCCGAACGCCTTTTATGTTCCAGGTCTAATACGATTTATCGGAAATGCAATTTTAGCTTCGTTCAAGCCTAACACATGCAGGCCAATGACACTTTGACTTGAATAGGATTCTTCGATGCGTAAAATGTCAACCACGGAGTGAATTAATCTCAAAAGTTACCTGATCATTACAGTAACTCGATTTTCACGGCCAGATTTTAAGTACTTATTGGTGTATATACAAGCCAGACACGAGCAAAATAGTGTGCTACACATTTACGATTATTATATATTGTTAAGATATAAGCACACATTCCTTCGCCAATATACATCGTTCGTGACAACGTTCAGCTCGCAACGCACCTCCTTCAATATCAGTCGGAATGCGCCATGTTGGTTTCCTTTATTGTAAGCCGCTATCTTAAGTCCAAGCTCTCGTTTCGTGTTCTGTAGCTCGGACTCCTCATCTTGTTCGTGGTCCTTATCGGAGCTTTGCGCCTCCTCCGCCACGATCCGCAAGTGAGCTAAAATTCTCGGATCGGAGAGAATATTCGACGATGAACGCTTCGAGAACAAACCCTGAGGCTCTTCACCCTGGATTATGTCATCCATACGCGCGATAAAGCCATTCACATGCTGCGAGTAAGAACGACGTTGAATGGTTTACGAGCTAGACTATTCAACATCTTTTTTGACTCGGAAGTTGTGTACACACCGCACAGCGGCGCGAGTTGATTGACATGCAAAAAATATTTTAGATTGCTGTTTAACAAACGCGTCGATCATTGGTTTTAAAACAATGCAACATTTATGAATTTTTCACACCATTGGCTGTATAAAGAGATCCCTTACGTACCACAACAACAGGGAGATTAAACTTGTCACAAGACACTTTGAGTACCAGCCAAATTATTCTTAACCAACGCTGGAAAAACGTTTTTAAGAGTCTTCAGATGTACGTTACTGTTTATATAAACAAATAAGGGAAAACAGTGAAGTTTTCAAGTAATGCTATAAATATTTAGTCGAATTTAGCGTAAAACCGAGGAGGTACAAAACTATGATGTAAAACGTTAATAATTTATCGAGTTTATGAAGATTCTAAAGTTCAAATCCAAATATCTAGACACTTTGTAGATATTATCTTTGGTATATATGCGATATTTTTCAAAATCTTTTAAATATAATATAAAGGACTGCCGCTACTTACATATATTGACGCGCCACAAAAATAAGAACAATTTTTCATGGTCAGCAGTGACTCCCATGGCAACTCGGCACCAAGGCAACGCGCGAGATTCTGGAAGTTCACAAAATGGCGTTCGTGGTTGTTTAGGAGTTTGCAAAACAAATTCTAGGGAATCCATTGATCGTCTGAATGAAGAAAAAATGGAAGAGACGTTTAATGAAGACCTTTGCCATGTCTAAGAGTTCATCTAGTTCGAGCTCGTCGAGTTCTTCGTCGGCTTCGGAGGCGGAAGATCGGCAAGATACAGAACCCGCCGAAGATGTGGTGTCCCGTCAGTCGCAGGAGGAGGCCGAGTTAGACTTCTGCCTTACTTTAGATTTATCTTTAAGGTTATATGTAAAGTGTAACTGTAATCTGAGTGTCCTGTTCTGCTATTTTCCTTTTACAGACGTCCCGAGAGCCCGTGGAGTATTACACACTCGAACATCGAAGTCAAATCTCAACCTGCAGTAATTACAAGGTAAAATTATGATTCTAATTGTTGCTGATAAAGTTCCATTCATAATTATATTATTATTGTTGTGGTTTGGACATTGATTTCTAAATTTTGCTAACATGTCTCATGCAAAATGATTTCAGGAATGATGCGCTTTCTTTCCTTTTGTGAGATTTGCTTTGTTTTCCGGTGATCATGAAATCTAATAGTCAAATGTAAATTCAGTAAAAGTGTAAACATATCTTCTAACAGTTCTAAAACTAACCTATTCTAAACGGTTTTCTTAGAATTCCCAAAGCCGGATCGTCTGTTTTCCTGTGAAACCAATTATCCAATTTAATTAGTACCCTTTTGTGATTATCTTGAGTTTTATTATTTGAATTATAATTTGTGTGATTTTATTCAGACCCCCAAAACCCAAGCCTGCCCCAAGAAAACCAAAGGATTCCGATGTTGCAAGTAGCTACGCTGAGGAGGTCACTGCAGGTCAGATTCGTCCCCCATGGCAGATGCTGAAGACAAATGATGCTTTACCACCCAGGGCACTGACTGTCACATCAGTTACTCAGTCCCATGATCTTCAGGTAATGGAATCCTTGTGTTGAAAGATCTGTTAATGATTCACCATTCCACTCCTATATTCAGATCTCAATTCTCCTTACTGATTACCATACATCTCTTTAAATGTTAGTTTTGAGAATTTAGCAGTATTCATAAGAAAACATCAGATCTCCTAGGTGATGGTTTTCATTATTCTTAGTATACCTGCCTGATGACAATGTTGGGAAATTAGTAAGATGGAATGATCTTAACAGGTTCTCACAGTCAGAAGAGTTATCATGGAATCTGTAGGACTGGTCCTGCCTTGCATTTTTTTCCATGTCTAAAATTCCTGATGAGTGATGGTTATCAAACTTCTCCTTGCAGTATTACTATATAATTAAATTTTGTTGAATTAAGACAGGTGGAGACTGTAATGTGAATCATTAACCAGCAACAGGATACTGTCGTTGCGAAAATGGGAAATACTAAAAAAAAATCATTTAAATTTTAATAAGTAATATTTACATGAGAAGAATTAATATTTCAAGTTTGAAAGAGTAGTAGGCTTAGAGACAAATACAAGAATTGTATAATAAATATTAAATCAAATAGGTGTATATGTTGTTTAGCTTAGCATTAGCTTCGGGCACAGGGGTGGGGTGCGCAGGATGTAAAACAAGGCTGTGGTTTGGATTGAAGTTTTTTTTAGTTTGTTTTTTCCCTGGGAAGTCAAGTTAATTAGAATTTTCAATATAAAAGATTACATGTGAAAATTGCCTTAATTTATAAATTATATAAAACTTATTTTCATGAGCAATATTTTGTAAAGTTTTCAAATTTAGAATAAATTTAAATAAATTTACCTTGCTAAATCCAAATTGTACAATGGAAAACCCATTTGTTTGTACTGACAAAAGAAAAACATTTACCCAGGATATCTGTCTGACACACTGGAATAAGGTTGTGTGACAAATGATCTATTTTCAGTTGAAAAAGCTTATGAATAAATAATCTTCATCAACACCTGCAGCCATTGTATCCTGGTTACTAAGCCTCAATCTGACTGTTTTGAATAGCAATATCAGACTTATAATAGTGGAGAGAAAAATTTGTTATTTATATCAATTAGAATGTAGAATTCACTGACAAAGCAGTAGTGAAAGTGGAAAGATCTTGTTTTTGGTCAAGTCCAGGATAAAATGTTGAAAGGAACAAGTGTGATTTCCTTGTTAAATGAAAATTTGGACAAAGATGAGGTAAAACAACAGAAGCACAGACTGTGTGTTTAGGAGGAGTATCAAAATTTGAAAATTAATGTGTACAAATTGTTACTGTTAGAAGATCTATTACTTCCGTGAGCAAAAGAAATGTGTGAAGTGGACATATATATATACTATTACATTGTTGCAATTCACCTATCATATATTTATTTTTAAGATCATTATAATCTTTCTTTCTGAATCACCTTAATTTAAACAATGTCACGTAAATCATTGATTTCTTAATTCTTAATATCTAAAAACCACACCAAGCCATGCTACTTGTACATGTAGTTACAAGTTGATAAGCCATTAATTGTTCCTTAAATCCTCAAATACTTCCTTAAATCCAAAATGTAGGGCATTTTTCAGATGAATTGCAATTTGTGGTTCTAAGGAATAAAAAAAAATACTTCTGAATATGGAAAATGACTCTACTAAACATTTAATAAATACCGGTAAAAGTAATTTGAAATTGCTGGTAGCTTTTTTTGACTTCATGTTTAGGCCTAATGATTAGGACTAAAACTTATTAGTCTTTGATTTTAGAATAATTTTGTACTTGCCGCTTTAAGTTCATGTAGGACTGATTTTACTCCATGCTGATATATATAGTACATTTAAAAAGTAAATAAATGTTACTGTAATCCTTAATATGTAAAATCTCCTTTTGGCTGAAAAATTTTAACAGCACAGCAGATGTTCCAAGAAGCTAAGTTGATTTCAATATTACACGGTATTTGTCATGTTTGTGTGGTGTGTTGTAACTTAACTTTATACTTAATTTGTAGGCTGTGATTGGATTAGAAGCAGCTCATGCCGAGGGTCAATCATCATCTGATTGGCTGGGGAGACACAGTGTGGAAGCTGGGGCTCTTTCATTTGATGAGATTATGAAATGTGGAGTCCCTGTCAAGTAAGAATTTTCATAATTTTTAATAATTTTTGATTTGTAAAGTTTACTAACAGTTTGAAAGTTAAGTGTTCCAGCAAAAGATTTTTGTTATGAGCCGACACAACTCAACAAAAACTGAGTGTTGAAAGGATACTCTTATAACTTTTCCCTTAAAAATGCCCTGGAAAGGAAAAGTGAATTTAAAATGGATTACTATTAATAACAGTTTTTCTAAGAGTCAATACCACGTGCTATGATTTTCTACTTGACATCACTGTTGTTCACGCTGGCAAAAATGATTACAGTACATAAAATAGAATTTAAAAAAAAATAAAATTTAATTCTGGTTAAAAGCTGCATATATAAATGGAGCTTTTAACAATTAACCTTCAATTGTATAAAATCTTTTCAGCTGACCATAAAGTGTCTAAGAGTCAAAAATTATGAATTTCATGTAACATATAGGGTTAAGTCTGTATTTGAAACCAGTAGGCCATCAGGCTGATGCTTATCTCTACTTTCGGAAGCACAAAGTTGCTGTATTGAAGTCTTTGTAATTCCCTGGTGGATGGGAGTCTCAGGGTATAGTGTATGGCCCAAGAACACTAGCTCAAGACCCTGGCAAGGCTTTCAAAACCAGATTGCTCAATCTGGAGTCCTATACATGTACAAGTACACATAAACCATTTGGCCACAATTAGAGGTAAAACGTCTATATACATATGAGCCAAGTGGCTCATCAGGCCAGCGCCTACCCCGGTTTCAGTAGCATGAAGTGACCAGGAGTATTTCTGCTCCCCCCTGGATGGGATGCCAGTCCATCGCAGGGTTACCCCCCAGCATTAAATTCGCTGATACCCATTTATACACCTGGGTGGAGAGAGGCAATGTGAGAGTTAAATGTCTTGCCCAAGAACACAACACAATGTCCCTGGCCAAGGCTCGATCCAGATTACTTGCTCCAGAGTGGAGCCCACTAACCAGAAGGTCACTGCGCCTCCCACACAAAGGTCACAAAGAGTGATGGATAAATAGACAAAATGTGGTCACCATTATGGGTGATGAATGGTAAATGGACATAAGACTTTGAGAGAAGGTGAGACTAGTGTTTTTCTTTGCGAGTCTAAGACATTTTGACTTCCTCAATTTATTGTGAGACAGAGACTTCAAAGTGTTTTAAATGAGAGCTTGAGACATTCAGCTTCTAAGATGTCCAGTCATCATTTATAAGTGAAAACAAACTAATTGGTACCTCAAGATTTTTTTAACCTTGCAAAAATCAAGACTGCGAGACAGACATATAACAGCTAAAAAATATGACACTGCGAGACCTGTGAAATTTGACGAAAATTTCACAGGCAGGAATGGTCCATTAAAAACCTATGGTTTTTGATGGGCTATTCTCCACCTCTACCATCATCTATTACTTCATTATATTTTTTTGATTGTTTGTTTTTTTAGACCTCCATCTGGTGCAGATCCTGGTCAAGTTCACATGAAATATGATGCTGTTAAACTACAAGATTATGAATTTAAAATAACCAAGTAAGTCATCTTTTTACGTTATTACTTTTGAAGTAAGTATGTACAGTTACATCTGGAATATCAGCAGTACATACTCATGAGCACAGGGTAGGGTTCCCACAACGTTTTGAACTAAACAGTATTACATGGACCTGGCACCTGATTTTGCCATTATGTTATGTTTCTACGGAATTAGGTAAATTTATAGCATGCATTATGTGGCAGAGATCATGAAGAAGATGGCAGCAGGGCTACTTTTGACAACTCTGTTAACTTGTAGTTGTGGAAGTTGATTGATTGAAGTGAGTTTTGCAGAGCCCTGCTGTGAATCAACGTAAGCAGAACTGCAACCAAACAAACAAAGGTTCTGATAGATTTTTTAGTAACCTCTGACCGCTGAAATTATACCAAAGTACCTATTGTTCTACAGTTGTACCAGTAACCATGGTCAATGGGAGCCACTGGGTGCCAATGTTTAAACTGTTCTGCACAGCCATGTAATTAAATTTTGACATTTATTCTTGTATCGTTGTGTTACAGTCTTATCCAGTTATGCCAGCAGAGAATTAATTGGCTCTTACGAGGGAGTAAAAGAGTACGTTATTGATAAATTAATACTGAAAGATACTATTAAGTCCTCTGTGACTTAACTCTTGCTTGCTACAGGGGTTTCAATAAGGACTGGGTACCGGGAAAACTGGCTGGTTGTGAGGATGATTTTGTCTGCCTATTTTGACAATCTAGAGCAAGGTTTTTCTAACTTATAGTTCAAAGTGTTTTGTCTACCTGTGAACGCCTGAGTTGTCTTCCCACTGAAAAAGTTAATGAAACCCCTGAGTAGGCCATTACACATGAGATTTGTTTGTCATCTTGAACTTTGGCTAGCTCTAAATAGTCCATGAACAGGTTTCTCAATGAGGACTAGGGCAAAACAAACAGGCCATGAGTGAAGAGAGCCAGTTATTTACTACTCTTCATCTTTTTAATTTCTGAGAGCCAGACAGCTGTACTTGAATTGCAGTATAATATTATAATTGTTATTTTACTTAAATTTATACTTTTAGATACATTGTAAATTATAGCTTTTTAGTTTTTAATTTTTAACCTGAGGAAGGCCGAACGGCCGAAAAGTCATTCATTAAACTTGTCTAGAACAGTCAAGAGTTGGTCTCTTTGTCGCGTCTTTAACACTAATTTACAAATTCACGTTGAGACATTGCATCCTGTGGATCCTCTTAC
>Ga0126339_10000723_pt1 | contig 19662 bp, 6 predicted proteins | sample OrbTmetagenome_2_FD_92532 | JGI IMG/M metagenome (GOLD analysis project Ga0126339, IMG submission 92532) | Coral microbial communities from Petempiche,Puerto Morelos, Mexico - Orbicella T R C metagenome | ecosystem: Host-associated > Invertebrates > Cnidaria > Coral | place: Petempiche,Puerto...
AAAGGCGCGAAATTTGAGTGGGAAACTGCGGTAGCCGTTTTACATCTGTCATCACTCGCATTACCCTCGCATTGTATGACGGAGGTCAATGCTCTTCTATGTTTCTCTGGCCACTTCACTGCTGAGACTTCTTCTGTTTATATCCAAATTGCAGTTCTGTTTTGTTGTTAAGTAATTCGAATTATCCTGGAAGGATTTTCTTCGAATCTTGCTATCGCGGAGGTGGTATTTTAATTCGCGAAGATGCGCTTTGCAGCGCTTAGTCTCTACGGCCTACGAATTTTGCCAGGGTCTTGGTCTTACCTCGATTTTCACGAGTCAAAAGACGAACGATGTTCACAGACATGCAAAAAACGGTAAGTTTTAGTCCCGATACTTCTACATGGCGAATGTTTTTAAACATTCATGGTGATATCAAATTGTCGCCTCATGGTTGTAAACGAAGACGAAATTAGAAACACGAGACTCGTAGATTGACCCCGCGAAATGATCAGGACCTGGTGGAAACTGCAAGTCTACATCGAGGTAAAAAGAAACTCTTAAACTAACCTAGCCTACGTCGCAGCAAAACTCAACCGGTGATTGAGTTCGTCTACGACGCTTGTTTAAACAGCTTCCTTAGCAGGACATAATAAGCTAAAGCGGCGTCTTAAAACTTGCATGAATGGCGGCTTTGTCTAGGAAATGAGTCGCGATATTCTTGATCAATGACGCCTGCTTAATTGCCATGCAGTTTTCGTTTGCTGGGGGTGGCTTCATAGGGTGATCCTGTATGGCGTTTCGCGCGCAAGTGTTTTGTTTTGTTTTGAATGCCGTTTTTGCATTCGTTTTTACACCCAGTCCTCTCAAACTTATTACATGTAACAAGCAATGATTAAATAGTGTTTTATTATCATCTCTGTTAAAATTTTGGGTTTTAGTTTTGAATTATAGATGTCCAAACAAATGTGTTTTTTACTTTTTTTCACAGTACATGGCATCCTACGGGACACGAATTTTAAACACGAAAAAAGTAGGGTCTGTGCTGACAGTTTTTTCGATTTTTACGAATTTATGTCTTTTACCGCTGCGAAAAACTGGTCGGGTAGATTTCCCTGAAAGACGAGCTCCGATTAAAGTAAAATGTTTACTACCAGTCTGCCAAATTTTAGGGAATTTCACCGAAGGAAACGCGAGAAATTTCACTGTCAGTTTTGCTTTTTGTGTTCATGTTGACGTCATAAAATATCGAAAAACACTGACGTTTTCCTTTGAGCGCGCCCAGAATACCAGAGCTAGCCTGCGAACAGGCTCCCGGTGAGCCCTGTACCACCCCGATCGCTTCGCTCTCCGAATTCTTCTGTTTCGCGATCGCCGAAATTTTTTCCGTCCGCGTCCTCACCGGGAGCCTGTTCGCAGGCTGTACCAGAGCTTTCATCCTCAGCGCGGGTGCGATCTTGAAGTGCTTCGTAAACGGCTACCAAGTCTCAGCTTAATTTGGGATTGATGGCTCGTGTGTCACGCAAAACGTTTGCGAAGGAGACTGTGACTGCCAGACTTTTTGCCTTTCCCGATATGCGATGGAGGCTTTCCAGACGTTGTCACCGATCACGAGCGATCTGCCTTCTTAGCTGACCATTTTGACACGCCCGCTGTTTGAATAGTTTTATGACTCGTGCCTAGCCTGTGTAACAGGCGCCCTTCCCGAAAGACGAAATCGCAGATCCGATTTTTTGCTTTCGAGGCCGGGGAGGCTGTGACGCAGACTGCCCAATGCCTTACTTCCATCCAGTGGTTAGGATTGCTGCGCAACCATCAAAATACAAGCGCGAGGGTCTTTATGGGAGAATATCGGCCCGCCCGATAATAAATTACAGGTTAGTTCAGAGGGCCCATAACTAAAATCAACCAATCACTCATTTATCAGATTGCTCCATCGCCGGTCTTATTTCTCTAAGTATGACCGGGTACTGCTCCGAATGATCCCGTACGATCACTCTTGAAGATTTTCTGGTAGTTTTATGGCTTTCGTTTCTAAAAGAACTTGTTTTCAATGAAAGATCCCGTTTCTTTTTCTTTCAACTCTCTTTCCCTTCTATTTTATTTAACATCAGGCGTGAGTATACGCCCAGTCGGCTCCAATCAGAATTGCCCAGTTGAAGTTTGCAATGTTTTTCCCAGTCCGCGATCGTGGCATTTTTTTTTTAAACATTTTCAGTCGTGTCATAAACCTCTTATTAACCAGGCTTGTCCAGGACCGTGATGGGAGAATATCGGCCCTCGATCTTTTCTGTACGGACCTCGTTGCAGTCGTTCCGTGTTATCGAGACCTCGCGGGCCGATATTCTCCCAGCACGGCCTCCGCGCTTGAATGATAAGATATATGTATTCTACTTAGCGTGATTGGTCAAGTCTGTCCACAGTCTCTCTATTTTGTCTTGAGTTCGTCAAGACCGCAAGCTTGGCAAAATATTAACCCGGCGTGTGTGATATCAACGAGTCAAAACACAAGAGGGTGGAGAAAAATAAACGTCTGTGAAGAGACTTTGGTTTGTCCCTTCCAAAATTTGTGCATATGTAGATATAGAAAGCCGCTTCAACAGTTGAAGACAGCTGTGAGATTTCTGTAATTGTAGGCATATCTCAGTGTACGGTGCTCGATCATTACAACCAGTCTACATTCACTCAGCACGACTCAGGATCTGTGGTGTGCAAAGTGGCACGCGCGTGGGGTCTTCACTGTTGTTAATCCTCTACCCATCGACCCACAACTCTTTTGAGGTTGAAGGCTTCGCACCTTTAACTTTCTTTCAAATGTCCTTCCCCAGGTGACCTTTGGCATACCTTTTTTTACCGTTGGTCTATCTTGGAGCAACCATCCCGCGCCAATGCAGCGCTTAGCAGTGACGGCAGTAAGTCCGTTTCCATCCGTAGGACATGTCGTAATGTACCATCCGTACCATCTCTTTCACACAACAAGAATTACAGGATGTGAGCAGGTACTAACGCCATGTGTAATCTGTAATACTAGCAATGCAGGTGACTTTGTTACTTTTTGAAAAGATTATTGAGTCTATGATAGTGTAAACGAAAACACGTTTATGAACGAAGATAAGGAGCAATAAGAATATATTAACCCTCTCTGAAATTCATCTCTTTTTTGTTTCAGCTGGACGGATTTTGCGGTACACTGCTGAACACGCGTCAAGTCGGTCTGAGTAAACATACAGACGTTTCTTCGAGAGCGTTTTTCTTTCCTATGTTACAGCGGTGTCTGAGATCAGACCCGAAAACTCTCTCAACTCTCACGGGGTGAAATGAAAGCATGACCGGAGAGGTAAGTTTCTGCTCTGGCTTATATCACTGGGAATTCTACACTCAGAGACATTAGTAGGTGTAGTACAGTACATTAGGCATACAAGAAGGGTAATTTCATTAGCATTTATTAGAACTTTCACTGTCTTATTATGAAACATTTATGGCCACCTCGTTATCACTTGGTCTTGGTGAGGCCAAAATTCATATAAATTACGCCCCGTTGCAGCCTCTATCAATACGAGCACCTCTGTAATGCATACAATCGGGTCTGGTCCTTCTACCGGTGTCCGTATTAGGAAGGTTTCACTGCATATCATTTATAACACAAATCCAGCGCTAATTAAGTAAAATTTATTACATGACATCTGGATTTTCGGTTGTTCTTTTGAGATAAGGTAAACATTAGTTTGAATTTTTTAAAAACGCGGATGTAGAAATCATGTACCTTTTCTTGTCACAAAAAATATACATTTTGTTAGGAAATGTTTGTTGTTAGCTAAACACAAAACTACAGCACCGTGCAGCACGGAGTGCCCCTTGTTTATCAGTTTATACTGTCATGTGTCATCCTCTCTTAATAAAGTCGACTGATTGATTGATTGAGTTCGTAGCTCTGCTCCTAGTAAGCCATCTACAATGCAAAAATCTCATGCTTTACTAGAAGCACCAGGACCGCTGTTTGCTGTTAAAATGGCATGCAGATGTTTAATCAACTGTAGAACAATGGGCAGAAGAAGGGGCCGTGGCTAAGGGCAGGTACAAACTGATTTACTCAACTAAGTGAGTGTTTTTCTATTCATCTTTGTCAGGTATACACATGAACTTGTTCACACACTTGTCTTGTACCCCTACAAAGAGAACACTTCTTTTCAAGCCAGTCCAAGAAGTAAGAAGTAAGGAAGTAAGACTTTATTCTCCTTCTCTCTCGTCTTTAAGGTAAGCAAGCGGTTCTTGAAGCTTTATTGCAAACCTCCCGGTTCTTTTTCTGTGTAACCATCGTCTGTTTGCAGTCTTGTAACAACAATTTTGCGGAACACACGTAAGTGCAACTTTTCATTGCCCAAGTTCAGTCGTACCCTATCTCTAGTAAGAACAAAAAAGAAAGTTTAACTATGTTCTTTACACGATTATTAGGCTACTGTTAACACTTGGAAATCACCAATGAACGATGACAATTTTGTAAACGAATGCTATGCAGCCTAGAAACATTCTTTCACTTTCAAGTTTGAAGGATAACTAGCTTAAAATGAAAAGCTCTCTGACTTTGCTCATGTTCTACAATTGTTAGTTGTTAATTCTGATTTTTCGAGCCCTCGATTTTTTAAAACTCCCGATTACGGTATTCGAAGCAACTAAATTGCGCCCTTGGCAAACAGTTAGCGGAAAATTATCCTCGATTTCTCTGTCCAACGTCCTGAGCTTTCTGGTAGCAGTTTCTGTTTCCATTGGACTACGTGGCTCGAAAAATATGGCTTATAATATACAATGTTCCTTTTTCTCACTAAGACCCTGAGATTTTGTGTTACATGCATTGAATTGTCATCCATCTTAAGGATAACTGCGGGAGCTTGTCTTGTTTTCACTTACTTTTTATTATCTTTTGACAACATGGCCTGCATGAATCAGGAAAAGTGAGCCGATTTAATTAAGAGTCCAAGAAAAGATAGCCATGAATCTTCTAGGCTTGTCGATTAGTTCTAATTAAGTTATAACATGAAGGTGCGAGTTTAGAAGCAAAGTGCTACAGTGTGGCTGAAATCACAGCGACTCAATAAAGCGCTTACTTTTTTTATTTCTCTCTGTTTTAATAGTGCAACATTCGAGTAACAATGAGTCAAAAATCTACCGCTGCCAAGAACAGGTGAAAAACGTGGTGTTTTATTTTTGTACAATTGTTGCCTAGTTTTTGTTAAAAAGCAGGTATATCGCCATAAAAGTGTGTTGAAGGTGTTAAAAAAAGTCGCACCGAGAAATACCGCGGAGACATAATGAAAGACACCAAAAATGGCCACCTGAAAGTGGATGGATTCTGCGCAGTGGAAGCAAGTCGGCAGATGGACTTTGACAATTTCATGTGGGACAATAACGCACGTGGTACGTCAGTGTTCGCGTGCGCCTCTCAAGCCGCGGATTAAAACGGAAGACACATCCATAGCACTAATTGTTCAACATACTCTGACTTAAATTACAACCAATGATAGTAGAATCTAAATAATTAGCTTATAGGGATGGTTTATAATTTGTGCTTAAGTCTTAAGTTTTCTTTTTTCCTCGTTCCTCATTCTTCGTCACTCGTTGTCCGCGGTAAGAGAAATCTCATTTAGATTCATAGAAAACTAGACGGTTGATGTTATTTTTTCGCCAAATGAAATCTTAGTAAGTATTCGCCGAATTGAGTTAATTTATTGAGTAATCTGTTAATGTAGCAAGTTTCATTGCTATGGCAGATGCAAAAGTCGTGTGGATTACAGCGTTGGAGCTCATTAACTTAAATATCAAACTGACTGGGTAAATCTCTACATGCTCGTTGCTTTCCTGGTTATTTAGCTCGACTCAAAACACGATTCTTTTTCATTTTCGGAAGACGCGACAACATAAGAAGAAGTTAACGGCACAGAAAAACAATTCGTTATTTTAGGGCTTTCACGATATAAGAGCTGTAAATATGAATTTCTCATTCATCGGTCTGCCTCGATATTGGAACTGATTGACAACAGAGCGTAGATTAAGAAATGTTCAGAAAATATCTCAGCCACGTTGTTAAAAACACAACAATGGAAAAGCTGCACAAGAACGATATTGGAGTTATTTAATAGCCTCAATATTCATGTCTGCTCGTGCCCTTTTGTTTGGATTTCAGAACGATACTACTATTATTGACTTGCCATTGGACTCGAATCAGTAACAATAGTCTTTTATTTCGCTTAAAACATGTGTATAACAGGTTCCGTGCTACAGAAAGCGCACACACGCGCGCGCCACCATATTTATCCCAATTACCATGATTATGCTGATAATCTCCATAAACCACTATGTTCAAGAGCGACTTTCCCTATCTAGACTGTTTGTCTTGGTGAGATGTCGAACAATTCCTTTTCTTCCCGTGTTACAGACTCCGCTTGGAGCTTATTTAGGGAAACGCGCCAAAGGAATGCCCTCCGGGGCAAATTTCTCTTTTTCTCCTCCCGGGAAAGAAACAGGAAAAAAGCGGAAGAAATTGCTTGTATTGTGGTATCTTTTTGGTGCGTGGCCAGGCCGTTTTCTAACAATGAATCTCTGTCGGAAGAAATTATCATTTTCATGAAGAAATTGTGCCATCTGCAGAGTGTTTATCTTGTCGCAATTTTTCTTTTCGAGTTTCATTACGCTGATTTGTAAGACGAGTATACCATAACCCTGCGCTAAAGCTTTCATTCTCTTAAAACAGCTGCCAGACATCACTGTAGTTGCTTTAAGAACAGGAAAAAATAAAAAGACTTCTGAAGATATTGTCCTAGATATCTTAGAGCACTCGTTACATTGAACAATTGCTTTCCAATCTTTCAAAGAGAAATTAAAATTTGATGTCGTTTTATTACTATTTTTGAATGTTTAGGTTCGGATCGCTCTTTTGGCTCTCAAGGTCGTACTCGGTTTACTAAATTTGTCAATGTTAAATTGCTCGCGAAATCTTTTTGACGCTTATTCATTTTATAATGTGCGGCTTACGATATTTACCGGCAGAAAACCGACCAAGTTTCACGAAAATTCAGAAGTTGTCGCGGTTCGTGATTTCGTTCGTCAGATCTTTGGTAGACCGCATAAAAGCTTGCAATTATCTCTTCGAAGCAGTTTAACAAAGCCACGAAATTGTTTCTTATAACAAGCCTTTCGTGTCGTGTTGGTTATATCTAAACAAGTGTTTATATATCGCCCCAAGAATCCAAAATTATCTTTGAGCCTCTTTGTTCTCTTCAAAGAATGAGTTTTTCAACTAAGTAAATTAAACCATTTCATCGTGAATATTAGGCTATTTGTGGCACGTGGCTTGGTGTACAAGAGCCACTGTTATTTTGTAAACTATCAACACTCACTGTTTCTCTCAAAGAGGACTCAAACCTTCTGTTGCTAAACCGACCAAAGGCGTCGCGAGCGAAGACAAGATTTTCTCAAAGACATCTTTGTTCTTCTTTTGTTAGTTTCGTCGTAAGAGGAGCCGCGGTAATGAAAGCAGTATCAACAAATGAAATAATTTTACCGCCTTCCCGATGGCAGAATTTAGCGAGGAATAAATTCGGCAAACACTCTTAACTTTCGAAATTTAGCTGGCGAGTGAAATAGTTGTAATTCGTCTGAGCGGTGCCCTCCACTGAGCCAACTTTAAACAGCTTTGGTAATTACTCTAATTAACAATTTTGATTACGTCCCCGCCGTAAGATTCCTTTTGCGATGGAAATTGTCTCTGGCCATAAGTTTCGATATTGATGAACGGTCGTTTTAGCCAGTGACAAGTTGGAGAGATTTGAATTGTTTTTGACAGTCTAAACCAATAAACACGTTAATTTGGTTGATGAAAATAATTACGACTGTCAATTAGACTCCAAGGAAAAACCATTTCTCACAGCTCGCCTCTGCACCTGCGAGATTTGCAAGTGAAATCAGCCCTCATACAATGGCCAGGTTCAATTAGATATTGTTGGGTAGCCCTATCACGTTCACCTTCACAAGACCGTCCACAATAGATATAGCGGTTTGTTCCAAAGGGACGTAGAAGAAAAAAAAACCTGATTCTCTTGAATGAATCGTCCATAGCGTTTGCAGGTTTCCTGTGATTCTTCGCGAGGGAAAGTGAGCGCGTTGTCGTAATTGGAAGGTTTGTGGAAAGAAGTTGCGAAAGGTTTCTTAATTTCCGGAATAGCTCGGGAAGTTCTAGGAAGGCCTGCTGGAAGCGCCGCGCTACCGCACACTCAAAAAAGGTGGGTAATGATTTTTTGGCGCTTGAAGAAAGCGTTCACAATGCAGTAGGGAGCTTTTGAGCCTGGCCAAAGCATGGCAAACAGTGGTTCAATCTGTCGGCTTGTTTTTCGTTAAATGAATGTAATTCGAATTTATGTGAACCATCATGAATCATTAATTGAATTTAGCGAAACAACGTAAAGCTTGACGTTCGACGTTTTCCCCTCGATCAGATGCAAATTTCGATTGAAGGCAACACGATCGTTTTGTTTTACACTAAATTCTACAGGAACGTTCCTCGCGTCCATCTTTTTAATAAAACAAACGGATCCTTAGAAAAAAGGTGGTGTTCAAGTCAAATCAAATTAGTGTTATCTGAAGAATTCTTAATAAATGAAACGTTTTCTGATTATTCACAATCGAAAAGATGATAGTATAAAGCCATTGCGAGAAATTCCTTTAGAAAAATTACCTCGTATAGTTAAAATAAAGCTAAGGAAGTCGGAAATCAAAGTTTTGTGGTAGTATGTGCAAATGAAATGAATCTGTTCTAAGGTTCCGTAGAGATAGGGTGTTCTCAACAATCGTGATTTTATTTTTTCATTCAAACGCTTTTGCAGTGCTGTAATAATTACGCTTTTGAAAAAACTCCTCTTCTGAATGGTGCTTTTAAAAAAAAAAACGAATTTGCCGTTCTTTTTTTTTTTTTTCTTTGCCTGGCGCGTCCAAACAATTATCACTTTGATTTTAGACCGGCTTGGACCGTCGTGCCGACTCTCCTGTACGGTTGATTTAAGGTGTCGGCTAGGCTATGTTGTTATTCTTAACCTCGATGGTGGGTGTTTTCCAAAGTGTATCGATTTTAATACTAAACCTAGACGCTCAGAATTGCGGGAAAACATGAAAAAGAGTGAGACAGATATGCATAAAGACACCTATAGCATTGCTCGAAAACTGTCGAATTGTGTGGCGATAGATGTAGTAGGTTTGTTAGTGGCTAGGTGACTAGGCGCAGACCGATCCCACACCATCTGCAGCCCACAGACCGGACGCTCGATCGGCCAAAGCGATATGTGGCTCTACTCATTGCACATGTTAATCTAGCGTGAATTAGAGCAAATTAGTTCCATTTAAGGTTTAAATCTAGAGTGAATGAAGTTTAATTCTTGTTCGGCGTTTTGCTGGTGAAAAACAAGCTCGCTGTAGGATAATGTTTTGCATTTATTGAAATTTTCGTCTCAATACATCGCAGCTGCGTGCGATTTTGTGTTGATTTCGAACCTATTTTTCTGTTCTTCTTTAGCATTCTTTTCCACTGTCTAAAAGTCTATCTTTGGGCGGCTTGTCTTATATTATCACGCACACTATATAACTGAATTAACCCTACACAAAGGGTCTTTACAAAAGTTGCAGATAAGCTATGTTCCGCTAAGTGCATTTATTTAAAAGGTGCCGGGATTGTGCAGGTGAATAATTTCTTTCTTTTAACTTCAACCATTCGCTCTGGCTAGGTTCGAGAGCTTGAAAGTGCTTTCTGGCACTTGACAATGCCGTAAATGTTTAAATTACAACATTTGCCGCACTTTATGCAGAATAAACAGTTTATGGAATGACAGTGTCGCTCTTTTGAAGCCGTTTACTTAGTCTGAAATAAGTAGCTGTGTCTTTTTACCATTAAAGCACGTGTTTTCTGTTTTCTGCTGTGTGCCAAACCATTAAGCACTACTATTGCAATACCACTAAGCCAGAGTTGTTGCTTTAAACAAAATACTCAATAGTATAAACCTTGGGTGAGTGAATACATAATATTTGTCTCTACCCTATCGCGAGCGCGTGGGACAAAGCACTACTCCTAATTTTGTAATCTTATTATCGTAATCTTTTTCATGGCAGTGATCTAAGTGACTATTGCTTAATTTGCGGTGTATGTATTTATGACTGCTTCTGTGAATTTAATTGGAAACACGATTTTCTGACACGAAATTTGAATTTTAAAGAAGATGAACATTTTCTTGAAACGAGTGTTAGTTTGTGTGTTGCGCGTATGGTATTTTTAGCCAGTGCCATTCTGGAAGAGTCCTGCCGTTTGTGGGGTCCTTGTGAGAATAGAAACGGATCACTCTTTTTATTTTTTCTACTTCTCGCTCGAGGCTGAAGATCAAAATTGATGGAGTGCCGCGGAGCGTTTGTCAGTTCGAGTCTAAATTACATCAAAGATGAAGTATTTTTACATTCATTCATGTCACTTTGTCTCGCGCCTTTACTGATAAAGATGTTTCTTTCTAATACATTTGTCTCATTTACTCTTTTTAAATGCTGTGTTAAAGAACGACGAAGTAGCTGGGCTCGAGTTTAATGACAGTACGCTGAAAAAAGCATTTTCACCGTTGGACAATATAACACAAAAAGTTTTTTTACTTCCTTTTGCGATGTGTTGTCAGAACTCGTTCTACGTTGAGTTTTGAACATCCGGTAACATAAATAGACATTCAGTTCCATTTGGCTTGTCTGAGAGATAAAACTTGCAAATGGAACGACCGTTTTCGCGGATAAATTACGAATTACCGACAACAATAAGTAGGGAAAGAAAGGACAAAGAAAACACTGAAACTTAAAGCGAACAAACATAACATAATGCTGTGAGACTTGCGGCTGTCATTATATTCAGGGTAACTGAGAATCAGACGTTTATAAAGACTTGCCAGCCTAATTGAACTGGAGCTTGTCAATAAAAGCCTTAAGTGCTCACGTTACCCGAGATGAAACAGAGGTCTGTAGTAAAGCTTTTAACACTGGCGCAGACAACCATGTTTATTAAAATGAATGCACATGGTTGCGCATCTTATTTGCGCACCAAAGAGGAGCACGTTGAGCGCAAAGTGAAATTCACCGGTGCTCACTGGTTGCAATTTTCACCCCCTGTTGATTCATTTTAGAGCAAATCACCGTGTGGAACATTTTGACTTAGTAACAGCATAATCAGTTACAGGTACGTTTGTAATACATTGGACGCTCACCAGGTGACTTTTCGATGCCGAATTTAATGAACACTCTCATCGCAAGAAATAACATCGTTCGCTTTGGATTGCTAAATTATAAGAAACAATATTTGGGGTTGTCTGCAGTTTATCTCACCGCACAGGTGTCAAAATCTTTAAGGCGTATTATATGAAAAAAGAAAAACTTGGAATATTCAAAGTAACAGCAAGGATCAAAATGTGACATTTCCCCCTTAGTTACAAGCTATTTATCATGTTTTCATTGTAAGGTAAACTTTCTTGTAATGTCCATTTGGCGACAGTGTGGTTTCGATCTTAGGGGCTGTTTGTTAACGCTTAAACTGTTTGCTTTCCCTTACGTTTTATGTACCATTTACAACAGCAGAATGCAGCGCAGTGACCCCTCCGGAAATCTTCAGTTTCCTTGAAATTTTACAACCCTTGTTGTCCGTAGGAAAACAGCAAGTGCTGTTCTCTTCCATCGCGTGTACTTTAAGGGGGTACATTGTGTTTATTTTGTTAAGTGAAAATTTGTTTATAGTGTTATCCCTGTGTAAGTGAGTTTTGCTTTTAAGTACGGCCTTCGCTTCTTGCCCAGTCCGTGCATGTGTTCCAGGAGCTATTTCAGTCACGATATATGCAGTCTTGGTTTTGCAGTGTATAAATGTACCCTCAGCCAAAGCAATGCTCAAAATAATACATTATGAGAGTGGAAAAACACCATCAGGTTAGGAACAACCAAAGGAGCAAGAAGACAGGTAGCGAGCGAAAAAATCCAAAATTAAGACTCAATGTTTCAAGATGCATCATTCTTGACATAAAAGGTTAATCGCATTTACCAGGCCATTGCGCAGCTCATTCCGGTTTGGGAACGATTGGAAGTATTGCTATCTCTGCTAGATGAGATTCTAGTCCTTCCCAGGCTTCCCGCATTTTGTTGAGTTGTTTTAGAGAATTTTCCGATGGCCATAATTTGTATCCACTGATGGAGTAAAGAGTCTTAGTCATCAAGAACAGAAAACACAATGATCTCAACAAGCCCTGGAACTATTAAGCGGTCACTCTCAAGAAATAGCCAGGTGACCGCTTAATTGAGGTTGACCGTTTAAAAAAAGGTGATCAAAATTTAGCGCGTCATGGGGCAAAAATTGAAAAAGAGAACAAAGTAAGCACGCAATATACATTTACTGTTCGTAACAACCTTAACGCGAAATATAAGTGGTCACATGCTCTAAGGAGTTCACGCATCAACTAACAGACAGCGTTGACAGTTTTTGCATCTCATTAAACGTCAAGTGAAAAGATCATTTATGGTCGTCTGTGGTTTTGTGTTATTTAACTTAATTTGGTTAAGCACTGTCTTCGTTTAGCGGCAGGAAAAGTTCCTCGCGACCACAAAACTGTGCTCTGCCTCCGGTTGACCACCTAATGTAACAAGGTGACCGTTCAACAGAGGTGAATTACAATAAAATTAGCCAAAACGGTGACCGCATATAATAGAGGTGACCGCTTAATGGAGGTTAAATATACAGTAAATATGTAAATTTTAGGAACTTGAATTGTGACCTCTTACTACAGGGTGGCCGTTTAACAGAGGGCCGCTTAATTGAGGTTTGACGGTAGAAGCTATCGAGTCTAACCGCACTTAGTGTTAGAACCTAAATCCCAGTTTTAGCTACTGGTCTGCTGTACGAGAAACAAATTTATCTACAGTCACAGTCAAAAAAGACAACAAAAAAAGGCGCTTAGAGTATGCTAAATCGCATAAGAAACCTAAAATGATGTAAATATCGGGTACCAAGCCGTAGGCGTGTTTATGTTGGCAAAGACTTTCGAGTCGGCTTATGACTGGATGGGCTTATAAATATATGAAGGGAAAGTAGAAGCAGGAAATAATAGTCGATGTGGCGAAAATTCAAATCAGAATTGAAGTGTTCTCAATCGTAAAAAGGAATTGCGTGGTCAAAAATAACATCACAGATCAGTGAATTATGCCGAGACAAGTAGAACACAACTGACAACTTCATAACTGTGACAACTCAACGACTACAACTATGTAGAATTTAATGTTATCTGTCTTGTCAGGAGGGTTCTTACATGCGATGGAGGGGGGTCATTACAAATAGAATACTTCAATATTATCAAGTTATCACTGGTACAGAGGACGGATTTATAACTTCCTGAATTTTATGTTAGACTAACTGAATTAGTGCGAGCTGAGGGCTGCGGTCAGTCTCGCAGCAGTTAGCTGCAAGTCGTAAGCAAGGTTTTCTTTAAGTTGGCATGACCTTTTAAGATCAGATTAAAATCTGTGTCCATGAAGGAAAAGTTTTTTATGTCACATCTACTTTCCTCGATATGTATCCGAACAATTGCTCTTGGGATTGTCATTTCGCCCACGGAACTCAAGATAAAGACCGTACCTGTGTGTGGGTTACCTGGCATTGTCCCAGAGTGGGAGCTTAGCTAAATAGAATGACACGTAAATCAACATCACCACTGTCAGGTAGTCCTTATGTGTGTGATTTGCCTTTAGTGCGGAATTCACTAAGCGGCGCACAGAAACCTGAAATTTCTTCTGATTAAGTTGGGATCTTGACTTTGTTCAAAGACGTGATTTAGCTTTGTAAGGCCACTACTGTTAGATGAGCCTTCTAGCACCATGATCCCTAAGTGCTTGAACTCGACTAAGCATGGTTATTTTCCCGAAGCACTCAGTTTGGGATCATGGTGTTTGAAGAGAAGTCTTACGTTGGCCCAGGTTCGCCCTTTATATCTAGTCCGTAAAGCTGGTACATAATTTTATTTCATGAGTACTTAGTCCTTAGGAGAGACAGCAGGACTTATTACAGTGTACAAGTTGGAGGTTTGCGCGCGAAGAATGTGCGAGCGAGGAAGGTGACGTGCGTGTACTGAGAAAGTCCGACTTTCTACTCGCGGAAGGGAAAAGAAGATACTTATGTCATTTTTCTTTTCGTTTGTTCACAGCTCATGAAAAGCCGTTTCTTCTTCTCCATTGGAGCGCAGTATCCTGTGGGTCGGTGATTCTGTAGGATTAGGCTGCTGTTTTTGTCGTCTGACGCAGGTTTGTACAAACTGGTGGTGTTTTTGCTCGTTGATTTATGAAATGTTATTCCGCGAAAGAGGTCGCTGATCATATCAAATTTGGCGCTTAGTAACTGTGGGATCAGGTTTGTTATTCGAACGTTACACGGACACGACTTAGGGAGAGAGCAGTACATATGTGTTAGTCGCGTTTGTTGCTGGTTCAGTTCTCTAATCTGCTTCGAGAGTTTTATTCTGTTTTCACCTTTAAATGCCAAGAGCTACAGGCTTACAAGTGAGTTGTGCCAGAGACTGTTTAGTACAACCCTCGTTAGAAACGTTTTCTGGCGTTGTGACAAGTTTTGTTCTTAAGTATTTTAATCTTCACAGATATCCTTAATCCGCTTCTTTTTTTCTTGCGTTGTTGTTCCTTTTCAAATCACCACACAATAATGACGGATACAATTCTGTTTGTGCTCTTCAGTACAGATCTTTGAGTGAGCTTATAACTGGAAGTGCGATTTTAGTCCAGGGAGTGGGGACTTTAAAATAACATTCAAACATTTTTCATGAGAATGACATTAGAGAGTCAGACAAGTCAGTGTCAGCAGGAACAAAAAAAGTAAAAGTATCATAACAGTATATTGTTTACTCATCCGTGTTGATAGGAGAGAAGAGGGAGTTTACCGAAATATTTCTTTTCTGACAATACAGGATCGATGTTGCTGTTTGAAACGGTTACTAAGAACAGAAGTTGTTCGGTGTTCTTCTGCCTTCATCTCATGGGACCGGGGGGGCGCGGGACACCTCAGCAAATTTCGGATAGGTGTGTTTCTTAAACCCTGACCCTACTTAGGGATGAAGCAAACGCAAATTTATGCTCCACTTATGGCACAAACCCGAAAAATGACACCCTGTTCCAGGGAAAAACAAAAACTAAGGATGATGCCAGCGGTTCAACTTTATTTAATTCCCATAACACTAGAGGTTTACGAATACGGATCTTTCGTTTTAATAGCTGGGGATTTACGCACTGCAGTTTTAGCTGATACAGTTTTTAGGTAACCTATTTAAGTATTACAGGGGCAACAGGGGCAAAAATGATACCCTATTTAAGAATCGAGAGCCTCAAAAACCCTACACGGTCCCGCGGCACATACTTATATGGCTCATCTATGGGAGCACCCCCCGGCTTCATCTCCTCTCGCCAGTAACACACCACCAGGTTCAGCCTAAGCCTTTTACTGGTGGCCTTCTGATGAAAGAAAAAAACATTCTGTGTTGCATTGTGATTGCTCAATATTCCTCGTGTCAATGAATTCAATTGTAATGAGTAACGAGTAATGACTGTTTTCTTACAGATAATTAATGTTGGCAAAACAAACAGCCGCAGGAGATAAAATGTCCGATTTTCCCAAGGTCGTAGGCAAACTTCGTTAATTATTTACTGCATGTCAGTGGAGACAAGTTGTTTTTATCGTCTTTTTGTGCCTAGACTGCAAGTATTTCCTTTTGTACCTCATGGTTTGTCGAAAGAGAGGTGCGAAACGTGAACATGACCGAGCGTGAATAGGAGCTTTCTTTCACAGCTTATGAACAGGAAGTGCAAAGTTATACATTATTGCTGGCTGTGAAGGATGCCTGTAAACAGGCCATCTTTCGATATCACGGCGATCCACAATGGTAGACAAATATTTATAATTAAGATAACAGTTATTGCAAAATGTTTCTTTTGTGTCTGCTAGCTGATTAGGTTGTCACTTAACTTCAATTTCCTTACCATTACCCGACAAGAACGTCTGCTCTTGTTCCTCTAAATGGGATGTTAATCCACCGCAGATTGCCCCAAGCTTTCTGTCAGGTTGCCCGAATAATTTACCGGTGCCCATTTTTGCACCTGAATGGAGAGAAGCACTGAGAAGATATCTTCCCCAAGGGCATATCTAGGCTCTGGCCCAGGCCTCCGGATGTGGAGCCCTTAAGTCATTGCCATTTAGATAACGGTAAACCAACCCTTACCACCTAAGTCTCCTGGGGCTTTTTAACGTTTCATGTGTCAATTTTTATGATCCGAGAAACAGATGTTTTAAAAGTTTGGAGAAAAGGACTTAAGACTGCTCTTGCGGCAAAAAATGAAAAAAAAAAAAACCATCGTGACGTTTGACAGGTGAAAAAAGCAAACCAGTTTATAAAGTGTTTACATAGAATGTTCCTTGAACGCAAAGCTGGTCAGATTCCAGCTTGTGTTTGTTATTATTTCGTTGACAATGGCAGGAGAGACAATATGTAGTGATATGGGCCAAGTCCATTCTATTGTACCGTGCGGTGCTTGAATCAACATATCTTCTCACAGGTGTTTCTATCCTGGGCGTTCATGAAATATTAACTCCTTGCGTAATAAAACAATATTTTTGAATCCAATGCCAAGTTTCTCACACACTTCGTATAAACGTGTTACAATGTAACAAGGAGCTTTCTTCGGAGCCCAATGGAAACTTTGCAGCTTACAATTAATGGTGAGATACCGTCAGTTGAACTAGATTGCTTCACGTGTTATCACATAAGCTTGTTGGCATCAACCAGCAGAGTTTTGATTCCACTTTCTCCGGGAATGTTTCTTTTTCCGCGGCATCATTTGCAATTGAATATGGACTTCTTTATGTAAAGCAAGGCTTAACAAGCCTGGATTTGCTACGTATGAAGCGTTGGTGAACTCGTAATTCCCCTGCGTATGTCAGTAAAGAGTCCGCACCAGCTCGGATAGCGATTCATGTCAAACGTGGACGCATTGTCTCCTTGCTTTGCTACAGTATGACTATAGAGATTGTGGAGTGTTATGATAGCACAACCCTGACTTACTCCCACGCAGTATTTATTCGTCGAGTATATTCCAAGATATAATGTAGTCTTATTATGTCTAGTACATAATGTGTTTGTTTTACGTTTCTCCGTTACACGAGGTGTCCGTGTTCTTTTGCTTTCTGTTGTTCACTTTTACCGGTACGACATGCCGAGAAAATTCGCATCTCTAAACTACGCAGTATGTTCTGACAGAGTGAAATATTTGCTCTTTTTCCCCCGCAGTTTGAGTTGATATCTGCTTCGTAAAGATGCTTCCAAGATGTTTAACAAGGAAGAGGGCATTTGTTTTGGTTGGCAGTCTTTTTCTTGTAACAGGTGAGTGTGTTGCAATTTTTTGTCAAATACCGATAGTACTGTAGCGATAGCAAAGTAAAAGTAAGAAGCCGTTTGCCTTTTATTCCATCGTGAATCTCATAATCTGTCAACAGGAAGCAAAAGGTACTAAGTAAAGGTCTAGGTGGTTTGCCAGTTAGTTTCTCCCGTGTTTCAGGGATGTGTTGTTAGTCTTGGAATGTGCGAATCCTGCTTAGTAACAGTCTACTTACTAGAATGTGTCACCAGCCTCCGAAAACAATCTCTTCTCCGTCAGTTTTTGTCGTTTTCTTCTATAACCTCCGGACCAGACAATTATACAGGCGTAAAAACTTAAAACTTAGCAGTTATTGGCCGGAGAAATGATAGAAGTATTGCATAAGTGTTACGAAGTAGCGAGATAATACCTCCAAATTATATCAAGCTCCTGATGTTCCTTTTTTATTCCAGTGGAGTGCAGTACACGACTCCAAGAAACTGTCTAATGTTTAGATCGAGCATCCACTTTTAAACTGACAGATTTCGCTCGACTGAAAGGTCGGGGTTTTGACACTAAGTGTTGTTGTTTTTAGTCAAAACTGTGACATGGATACGCCACTTTCCTCATTGATCTCCCGCTTGTTGGCAACACACAAAAAACACTTTTGTTTTGTTGTTCTTTTTACTATACTTCAGTTACAATCAGTGATCGTAAGTGTGGCAGAATTCGTAAACAGTAGCGGGCAAACCTTCCCATACTAGCTTTTTCCTCTCAGTGCATTACTGTATAGGAATTATACCCTTGCTGGTAGTAAGCCTAGAAACGGGGAATAACCTCGTGGCTGCAAGATACCTGGTGGTTCTATAGACTATCAACACGTGCTGGATTATTTTCATGTTTCTTGGCGTTAACACAAAGCCCCGCAAAATTAGACTGTTTTCTCAAAAACTGAAAAATAACACACCAAGCAGTGGTATTCGTGTTCTAGCTCCGCAAACTCGGGTTCTGCAGCTTGAAAAGTGTGCTTTTGGTCAACATTGTTGCTCTTAAGAACGCATTTTCCTATGTTCTTTTGCCCCAATAACTGCACGCATTTTAATAACAATCAGTTGCAAGGAGAAAAATAAGGAAATAAACCAAGTTCTACACTTAAGATGAAACCTCACTCTGGCATGGTAATTTTATCGACACTGTTCTAGCCGACCGTTTTGCAATTAAAAGATGTCATGTTCAGGAATGACCAAACTCTAATTATGATGTTTAAACAAATTAGCACAGCGTAACAATAACTCATTAATTATTCAGATGCTTCGCCGACTTTGGGCGACAGGAGAACTATGACTCAGACTTTTGAGTTAACGTTGGCCAACTTATACAGGTGTTATCTGTCACCACTTTTCTACTAACAAGTTTTGTTTTCGTCGCTTTGTCACAACGTCTGCGGGAGTTAATAAGTGCTGACTTCATTCACAATCACAGAAGTTAACATGTAGTTTCCCACATATAGCGGAGTGCGTTTGGGTGTTGTAGCATTAATTATACACCCTATATTTGTTCGAAGGCTTTTTAAAGAAGCTAGAAATAAAACGCTCAGGGTTAAAAGAAGACATTTAAGTCCTGTTAAAATCGTTCAACTTCCATTTCTAACCTCACAGTTTTCTTTACTCTTAAATTGTTTACAAACTCGTGCAACAAATGCGTGTTATGTTATCCAGACCTTCACTGTTATCAACATGGCAGCTCTCCAAGGCTCGATAACCCTACGGTTCTTGTTTACTTTCTGCGAATTTCTGGCACAGAGGAATATTTCAGTCAAGTTAAGTAAATATCGGTTTCGCGGAAGGACCTTTTGCTATCGGCCTTATCAGATATGTCTTTTCCTTGTTCGATCACGATGGCAATTAGATGCCACTTTAAATTAGTGCGAGGTGCTGTGCCTGTGATATTATTTTGTCAAGAAACGTCAATTGAATGAACTAACGTTATTTTCAGATTACCTTAAAGAGGATATTTCTCCCTCATATTTTGGGTCGGGTAAAAATGTACTCGGTCAATATCGTAAATATCGCTCACAAGCTCAGTTGCCCTCCCCCCCTCCCCCCCCCCCCCACCCCCCCCCCCCCCCCCCCCGCCCGTTTTTCGGCCCGGGGGCCGGCGCCCCCCAAGTTCTTTACCCACCTCCTTTCCCCGGCCGTTAAATATTTAAAATTTCAAAAATATATTCTTCCAAAC
>Ga0126339_10000724_pt1 | contig 19656 bp, 14 predicted proteins | sample OrbTmetagenome_2_FD_92532 | JGI IMG/M metagenome (GOLD analysis project Ga0126339, IMG submission 92532) | Coral microbial communities from Petempiche,Puerto Morelos, Mexico - Orbicella T R C metagenome | ecosystem: Host-associated > Invertebrates > Cnidaria > Coral | place: Petempiche,Puerto...
AAAAGTTAAAAAATAGATAAAGTGGAAAAAAAAATTAAAAAAATAAAAAAAAATAAATTTACAAAAAAAAAAAAAAAAAAAAAAAAAAAAAAACTAAATAAAGGTTATAGAAATTGATACGAATAATAGAATAATGCTAAATAAATGTTTATTTAATATTCTCTATGTAGTAATAAACACCGATTTGATTGTTCCTTTAGCCCATCATCTAATTTGCTTTTATTTTTTTCTGTTATTTCAGATTTCAACGAATGTAGCCTGAATAACGCAGGATGTGAACACGTTTGCAACAACACTGCAGGAAGTTTCAACTGCGATTGCAGAGCAGGATTCAAACTTAAAGCTGATAAAATGGGCTGTGAAGGTAAATGTAGATGTTTTTAATTCCATAAAAAAGATACTTACTTCCTCTTCGTGAAGAAAACTTGCGCATGCACAGCACTACTTACGTATTCCCTAAAATTTGTTCAACATATTGTTCATCAGCGAGTTTTTTGTGTGTTTGATTAAAGCAGGGTTTTAAATTTAAGCCCTGTTTTTTTATATCACAGCCAACCAAACTCAACATTGTTTTGATCGTTAACAAGGGAGTGAAATCAGCAGAATCTTCCGTGGGAACAGGATCAGCTTTGTTTTGTTATGGGATCTAAAATTTACCGATAACATGAGGTTTTCTCACTTCGGCTGCAGCGGAAAACTTGTTTGTTACCCGGCTACTAATTAGCACTGGGAATTTTCTGTGGAGAATTTGAAGGAAATCTTGGCTAAACATGAAAAAGTTAGAGCTTATTGAAAAGTGTTTCAGAGTTCTGAAGACGAGAAGAATACTGAGCATTTTGCATTCCTTCTTTTTGTTAAACTAATAGAGAAGAGTACGAAAAGGATGATAAGAGAGCGGAGGGAAAAAGGACTGACACTCCTTTGAATTTTTATTTCGTCTACTGTAGACGCTTGAGCAGAACAAGCTTTTCTTTAAAACTGTTTTCATAAATCCAGACGTACATCTTTGTAATGTAGCGACATAGTGAATTTACAGAACAGTAGTAGTTAAGCAAACTTTCATGCCCGCGAACCTCGCATTTAAATTACAGTCGAACCTGTATATAATGACCCTGTATGAAGCGGCCGCCCTCTATTAAGCGGTCAGTTTTCAAAGTCCCAATTTTTTGTTCATACAAATGCTGTATTTGTTAACTGTATTAGGCGGCCACCTCTATTAAGCAGCCGTTGCCATCCTGTAGCGGTCCTATGTTTGTCTTTCTTTGTTATTTTTACCTATATTAAGCAGCCACCCTAAACGTAACAACTATGAAATGACGGAATGTGATATTTTGTTGTGAAATGTACGTCACAGAAATACGGTGCTGTATACCGTAGAAGAGTAGAGGACAATTTAATGCACAGTACAGTACTTTTTACTCAATGTTACGTATATATATTATACCGTTAAGTTACAAGTTGGCAGTGAACCCTGTTTAAAGTATTCATCCCCTGAAAGAGTGTTGATTGTCCTGATGTTTCCTCGCATGAAGTGTTTCTGAACTGATACGTCTTTAAAATTGACATTAGACTACGCCCAGTGAGCATTTTTAGTGAAATTGTGTTAAGCGGCCAGTTCCTCATGTCCCGAGGTTGGCCGTTATATACAGGTCCGACTGTATTTATGGAGATATTGATTCTAAACTACAGGACCAGTTTTAGTAAAAAATTTCATAGAACTTTGCAACTTGAACTATTTTCCATTCTAGATTCCCTTCTGTCAAAAAGTAACACTTGATTTTCATTAATGAAAATGATTTTTTTATTGGTTTCGTTTGAAGATGTCGACGAATGCACCTTAGCAGACCAGGGTGGCTGTGAATTCAAATGTTCTAACTACGAAGGTGGTTATTACTGTACTTGTGATGTTGGCTACAGACTCATGGATGACGACAAGAGCTGTGAAGGTAAATTCACAAGAATACTACAAAAACAAGAACAACGTAGCGGACCATGAGATTAAATTGTTATGTAATTTTAGTGTCTTAGCTTGGGTAGTTTAAAAAAGAGTAGGACGTTGTTTAAATATTCTTAATGTTTTAACTCTTTATGGCTGTTGTCAAGTTCGCTGTCCAAATTGATAAATATCTTTCTGTGCTCTAGCAATCTTAATATATAAGATTGCCTGCGCTAGTTAATCGTAACGTGGCAATGACCAACCCGAAAGCCTTAGCTACTTTGGGTACCTCGCACATTTACTTTTTATTGTTGTAATTTTTTTTCTGTGTCCTTGTTCATGGTAATATGTAATATTTGTTTACAGAATTGATTTTGAGAAATAGTGCAAAACAATAAAAATCTGAAATCTGAATCTAACATTACTTCTTTCATTTCAGAGATTTACTGCCCTGCTTTGGAAGCTCCATTTCGCGGTCTCATCACTCCGGGCAGCTGTACTGACGAAAGAGAGAATATCAGGCGTAACACTGTCTGCACATATGGATGCGAATCTGGACACTACATCGCGGGTGGAAATCAATCATTAACCTGTCAGATCGATGGATTGTGGCAAGGAACTGTGCCTTATTGTAAACGTAAGTATCGCTGTGCAAAATTAACAGAGATAGAAATAAGCTACAAACACTTCCGAATTCTGCAAAGCACTTGGTGTGTTCCCTAGGGCTACACCATTTCTTTCTTAAATTGCGATAAAATATGGATCGCCTTTCACTCAGTCAGACAGTGTGCAGAATCCAAATAGGCCATATTCGTATTCTCGGTATTGGACTGGAACTAGCTTGCAACTGAGGCCACTGCGGGGAGTCATTTTCAAATGCAAATGACATAAATCTCTTTTTATGAGATTCCCTTGTAAGAGCCTAGTTTGCAAGCTTGCTCAAGTCTCTTACCGAGAATACTAACATGGCCTAATGTGTTATAAATCCGTTTCAATCCTTCATTCTCTTCGTTGGAGATGCCAGCTCAGTTCCAAAGCGGTTAATATTGATTATCGATACCTTATCGGTGTCTTGTGCGCGCTTCATGGCTCAACAGTTTCTTGATTTCATAATCAGAATCTCCTGATTAATAAATGTTATGCTCGTATTGAGATTTAACACTTAACTATGTGAAATTATCGAAATTAACGTAGTTTCCTTATGGTCACAGTTCTCAGTAATGATCTTCAATGTTTTTATCGCTTACTTTTGTCTTTTCTGGGGAAAAGTTTTTATATATCTTCAGCAAGGAGTCTTACGGGATAGTTCTCTAGTCAATTACAACCAATCATATTCTACGAACTGCTAGTCCAACATCGCATCTCGCTGCGCTCGATCCACACGATCAAGACCTCGGGATGATAATTTTCCCATACGGCCCTCGTAGCTGGTTAATAAGATGGCAGTGTTCGCTCAAACTTGAAGATTCTATGCATAACCTACTATCAATGCCTATCATTCGCTTCACATTATAATTTCATATTTTGAACTTTCTCAGCGGTCGTGTGCCCGAAGCTGACTTTACCTGACAATGGTAGAGTGGTTCCATCATCATGCTCACAAACAGACGTCGAATACGGCACACGATGTGTGTTCTATTGCGGTGACGGATATGCACTCAGCGGTCCTAGGTACACCACGTGTCAAAACGATACTTCCTGGAGCGAGATCGCCGCATTGTCTTGTGTGAGAGGTAAGAAATATTCCCGAGCTGTACGTGAAGACTATGGTCGACCTTTACGTTTAGTTTCGCGCTGCTGATTTTTTGGTCCGATACTCGCATATTAGCATAGAGTCTGACCTCTCTCAGAAAAAGCATATTACTGTTTGATACTTCATTTCTTTTCCATTAGATTATGACTGAAAGTAAAATTACCCAAATTAATCCTCCTTGGTCAGTTGATGGTTCAACTGCTATTGTAATCCATTTGACATTCCATCTTCACTTGATGCTTCATTGTTAGCTGGAGACACAACAGTAGGACAGTACACACTCTTTGCAATATCAAAATATCAACCAGTGCTAACTGAATAAGTAATCAACTGTAAACATAATTTAAGTTTGTTTATTTGTTTGTCTTTGCAATGATTACTTCCACACGTACGCGTACTAATCAGTTACAGAGGAATTTTACTTGCCCTCTGTCGAGTCTAGCTCACCTTCTCCCTCCCCCTGCTCTAAACTTTTCGTTTCCATTAGATCGATCGAAACAAAGGCGAAAATATTGTCATGTCTCACCATTAGCTTTCTCTGCTGTTTTACTGTTCTGTCCTTACTGTTTTTCTTAGAATATCACTACACCCAATATTCTTTTCACCCTCTTGACGGTGACCACAAATGTTTTAAGTGCGTGGTCTCTGTGGTTAAACTGCATAAACACCTTTTTTCGCGTATCTTTTCCAACGAATCGTAACTCAAGTAACATCAGCATCACTAGCCTTTAAGACCCAGCATTGACCATTATGCTTTGGCGCCTCTGTTTTTGTTTTGGTTTACACGGTAGCGAGGTTTTTGTTGTTTTCCAATGCTCACAGCGCGAAGTGTATCCTGGACAAGACTGCCAGCGAAAGGTCAACGAACGTTTTGTCTACAAAATCAATCTTAGGCGTAAGTTACTCAGAGGAAGAGGATAGCCATGTAGATCTGTTTGCTTTTCGGAGATAGACTCCACCGGTTTCGTTCAGGTATTTTACTATTTACAGAATCACGTGATGTAAATAAGTTGATATGTAGTAAAGCCCAGTACACATATCACGTGATGTATTTTCAATCGGATAAAATATTGGGTGACTCAAGTCGGACTGTATACATGCATCTAATGATCTGGTACCTGTGTGTATCTGTCGTTATAGTTCACCACTAAATCTTCTTCGGCCGATTCTTATTGGTTTCTATTGATCACGTGACGAAATAGTGTTCATCTGCGGAGAGACACTATCAACCCATAGTGCGCCGTCCGAGGAAAATACCCGGATGGATAGTACTCGTCCGTAAAAATGTTTCTGTGAACAAGCGGGCTAATAGTAAACAATTGAAAGCAATCATCGAAAGTAAACAATCATCTGCATAAATTAGTTTAGTTAAATTTTACACTTGGCTTTTGCGCCTATCATTTAAAAACAGTTGCATATTTGCCCTCGAGCCTTCACTTCTCGGGCAAATATTTGTTTTAAGAACATCAATCATCCGCGGGGCAACTATCAGCCGACATTTCCTCGACAGAAACACGCAAAATAGCATGCGTACATACTACACATTCCTTAGATTTCTTAAATTTCTGTCTTATTTTACAGTTTACACGGATCCATGGATCGTGTGTCCAATCGATAGAGTAGAAGAACTTGAGCCAGACAAGTCCACAGTGGTGCTTGGATACAAGTGGCAGCTTCCGCGAACCAATATGAAGAACGTGACAGTATCGCCTAGCAACTATGATGAGAATTATCCTTTCCCTGTTGGCAGACACCGAGTCACGTGGATAGGAACCAGTGACAGTGGAACACAGAAGAGTTGTAGCTTCCATATCACTGTAAATGGTGAGCCGAACAGATTTTAGAGACTTTAAATAAATGCGATACTGTTTATTTAATCGCAGTCTTAGAGTAAATTTTTTGACATAGCACTTGATAGTAAACGAGATCTAAACTCCGCCTTGTTGTTATTTTTTCCAGACGTGACACCTCCCTCAGTCCAGAACTGCCCTGCAAGCATCGTAGATCGCTCCAACTCTCTGCAACAGGCCGTCACGTGGACACCACCAACATTCACCGATAATGTAGCCGTGGTTAGCGTACAGTCCAATCGTGATCCTGGATTTATCATGGACACGTACACGTCACTAACTGTACGATACACAGCTTTAGATGCTGCCGGGAATGTGGTTTATTGTATCTTTAACATCACCTTGGAAGGTAGTACCACGTTCCCACTTAAACTAACCATGATAAACAAAAATATATATATCACTTTGAAACACGGAACAAAGAAAAAATAACTTGCAAGAACTGCTTGTTGTCATAAGGTCATGAAGTCCTTGAATATATCCTACACATTGGACGCCTTGCAATGCATTGAATAACCACAGTTTACGTAACTGAGAATGCAATTTGTGGAATAATGAAGTAAAGATCGTGATTATACTTTTAAAATATCATCTGATTTATCCAGGTGTCATGAAATTATTAAATTCTTAGCCTTGGACAAAACATTTCTAGCCTTCTGATTGGCCCTGTAAATCTGTATTTGACCTTATATAGGAAATGAGTTATGCAAGTTTCTCTTCGATTAATATTTTTTGGCGATAGACTTGTTCGTTTACCCTCCTTGGATAAGGGATGATTATGATAAACTAGGCGTTCTGCGCCTCGTTAATTGTTATTTATCATCTCGTATCCTGGGCGGACTCATAAAATATTGTTAAATATTCCTCGAGATTTCGCGGGATAATTATTCGAATTGTCACCTACTAGGGTCATTTGGGGGAGCGGGGATAGCGCAGTGGTGAGAGCGCTCGTCTCCCACCAATGTAGCTGGAGTTCGATTCCGGCCCAATGCCATATCTGGTTGAATTTGCTATTAGTTCTCGCCTTGCTCCGATGGTTTGTTCCTGGTTCTCCGGTTTTCCTCCCTCCACAGAAACCAACATCTCCAAATTCCAATCCGACCAGGATCGAGGACCGGCATGGAAACCAGCTAAGGGCTGATGTGGCTTCCTCTATAAATATTGTAATTTATTGATTTATTATTCTCTGTCAAAATGTCCAGTCACTAATAATCAGTTATGTCTTTAAAATATTTTTCAGGAGCAGTATGTCAGACCATTCCTAACCCCAAGAACGGCATTGCTGCTAAGTTTGGACTATTCCTACAGCTGAGGTGTGACCAGGGATACTTCTTCAACCCATACCCTGCTGGATTACCAAAGTTATTCGAGAATCCTTACTACAGATGTTTAGATAATAAGTGGGTGTCCCAGAATGACGGCGTGTCCATTCTGTACAAAGCTCCGGACTGCATGAGTAAGTCGTTTGTCTAAATATCATTGTTTTATACTGTAAGCATGCGGAACCTGGAGGAGATGAAGGATAACAGAACTTATACTAATCCGCCATACAGGCCCTATATTACTAAATGCTATCCCTCTTAAGGACGTTGCGCACTAAATACAAAGGTATTTCGCCCGAAATGGGACTATGTGGGGGAAAAAATTCTCAGCAACGGTGATTTGAATCCGAAGAGAAAATTGAGGATAGCCACGCATTTTCAGAGATAATTAGCCTGAAGTTCGGACAAAAATGCTGACGTCAACATTTAAAAAAAAAAAAAAGAAGGAAGAGTATTTCTTTGATTATTTCCTTGGAATTCGCCTTTACGTACATAAAAACAAAGATATCTATGAAGACCTTTAAAACACCTAGCAAATGGTAACAGCGCTCTTAGCGTTTCCGACAGCTCTCCTCCAGTTTGTTAAATATACAGTCGAAACAGCTTTTACCCACAGCCACAAACTCATCACGTGTTAAAATTATTAGGCTTTTTTTTGTTTTGTTTTTGTTTGTATTTTTTGTTTTTTGTTGTTGTGTTATTATTGTGTTGTTGTGTTATTATTTGTAATTATTACGCTTGCCACTTCTGTATCATAAGGTAAAAAGTAGTGGTTTGTACGCGTTTTTGAATGCTCAATGGGTGGTTTTCATCTTTTTTCTTCGGGGATGGGGGTGGGAGGGAAATCGTTTAATTCATGCTTTGAGTAAAACACAGAAAGTGTGTAACCAACAAAAGTTGGCACCGTCCTTACTGAGTATTTTAGATCGCTTCCAATCCTAATGTATAGATTTAGCCAAACCTAAAAGCGTAGCTCGTGGGCCGGGTTGTTCAGAGCCCGATTAAGCTAAACTAGAGTACGGGTAGAATTTTGATTTGAGTTTTCTTATTTTTAGGCGAGGTTTTCTGTATATTAATTGGCCTTCTGTTTTGAGTTTTCATAATCACAAAATACACTGACAAAACAAAAGGAGTGAAAAACGTTTGTATCGAACAAAAAAGTTATAATTTGGTTAACTTGTAATCCTGGATTAGCGTTAATCGGCTTCCGAACAACCCGGCCGTGTTTTCAACAAGTTAACCTAACACTAGCCCGCGATCCAATCAAAACCAGCACCTTGTCGGCGGTAAACTTAAAAAACACGTGACCTCGATGAGCTCTAAACTTAAGACCCTGATATGATCACGTGATACTGGTCAGTGGATACCTTGTTTTGGTAGGTGTCAATTGATCATAACATGCATGTCCAATATCGAAGAAGTACACGGTAAACCAAGGCTGCATGTCTCTGTCAACCTATCTTTTGGAGTATGGCCGCCATCTTGCGCGACTCCGTCGCCGCCGTCGCCGTCGTGCGTACGCGCCCACGAGCAATACCACTAGCCATGATAACCATGAGAAAATCAATACATGGGTTTCCTTTTCTTCCCTATATGAGTATGGGTCTCCCCTTGGCGACCCTCCGGGCCGCCGGAGCTCCGCTATGAACGAATTTTAGTCACGTGGGCAGCTCACGCGGCTCTACTCAGCGCGCATTTTATCCTCAAAGAAAACATCCACGCTACACGTGTGGCAACAGATTTCCGTGGGAGATTATGACGAACAGTACGTAAATATTAACAAGTCCTTACAGAACTCTGATTCAAGGCTTCACGTCAGACCATAGTTAATAGAGGGAAATGGTTGTGAAACCCAACAAATTTCTTTGTTTTATGTTTTTGTTTGCTTTTACGACCCTGACCGTGTATAAAACAATCAATTATCCACCAAGAAGATCTCGGATGCATACATTTAAAATTCTACGTGACGCACCCAGGCTACCCTACCTTCGCTTCCAATCCCACCACACAATGCTTGAATGAGTTGAATACCTGTATATACTAAGCACGGATAACTGGATTGTGTCCATATCTTAAATTACTCCTTACAGAACTCAGAAACCAATAGAAACATTTCGGTTAGGTAATTTTTACATAGTGTATGAGCGCAAAAGAAAAAATTTAGCACAGTTGTGGACCTTCCAACATCAATCTTGGCATCTTTGTTTCCTCCTTTGAAGTTTGTCGGACGTAATAAAAAAAAAATTGTTAACAGCGCACTTTGCCTCACTTTTATACAGCAGTTATTACGACTACGACGTTATTACGCCTGTCAGTACAGTAAGTGACCAATAGGAAACAGTTGAACACTATTAACATTAAAGTGACTGTTTTCTTCCTGCAGAGTATGTGACTTACACTGGTTCACCCTGTCAAGGTGGAACAATCCTATTGGACAATGCTGTATGCTGTAAGTATCACGTGACAATTGTGTTCACTGATTAAATTAGGTTATACTTTCATTTATCAAACTCCACTCTGAGAACTGCAGATAATAAACAACTATTGCAGATGGTTTTTCGTGATTTGAAGAATAATCGAGGCCGAAGTGAGTGTTATCAGGCGAAGGCTGACAACTCTTTGCGAGAACAAGATTATTCTGGATACCACGAAAAATCGAATTCGATAATTTATTTGTCACACATCGTTGCAAAAAACTCAGATCACAAGTTACATTATTTCAAACTTACGAGTGAAACCAATTTAACGCTCGTGTTTCCCTCACTTTTGCCGATGATTTTCGTCATTGGATACTCTTTTACTTCTTTTTTTACTGTCTTGACTACTTCTTTGGGTTTTTGTGGATTTTCCGCCACACACTAACCAACACTATCTCTACATTTTCGGTATTTCGTGGTCGGAAAGGCGATGGAAACAGAAAAACCTTACTAGACTTTTAATGCGGACAAAAAGGAAAGACTGCAGGCAGGGAGGCGTAGTGGCCTCCTGGTTAGTGTGCCCCTGGCCGGGGCATTGCGTTGTGTTCTTGGGCAAGACACTTTATATAATTTAATGAGTACCGGCGAACTTAATGATGGGGGTGACTCTGCAATGGACTAGCATCCCATGCAGGGAGGCTACAGAAACCGGGATAAGCTCCGGCCTGATGGGCCACTTGGAATTTATGTAGACTTCACCTTACCTGCAGGCAGACCATATTCCATTTGTTAATACGCCAATCTTACATTGCAATCTGGCCGGGCGCAATCAATTGTTTTTTTCAGATGGCGAGAGAATTTGCGTCATTTATCAGAACCAAAAGACAGTTTCATTGGCTTGGCGTAACTAATTTAGTACACTAGATGTTTATCATTTCGCTCAAATATCCTTTTGTTATAGTGAACTGTCCCCCTGGAACTCACAGCGACAACGCCACCAACACGTGCGTAGATTGCAACACTGGATTTTACATGGACGAGGAAGGAAAAACTGAATGCCAGCCATGTCCTAAGAACTACAGTACCGCCATCACTGGAGCTACCAACAAAACTGACTGTCGACGTAAGAATTGTTTTATCATTATCATTATCATCATCATCATTATCATTATCATTATTATTGTCATTGTCATTGTCATTATTATTATTATTTTTTATTATTATTTTTATTATTATTATTATTATTATTATTATTATTATTACTTTTTTTTTGGAAAGGGACAAATTCATATGCCTTTATTGAAACATAAACACGTTACACTTGACGAGAAATAAATTAATGCATTTACGTACAGCTCTATTACGGATTAACTTGACAAAAAGTTGACAGTTAGTGTAGTTAGAGTGGTTAGTTGGTTGCCGGGTTGGTTGGTTGGTTAGTTAGTTAACTTCTCTCCGTTCCAAGAGGCGCATTAGACAGCAACTCTCGCTCTTCAGGTTAACCAGCCCTGCCTTGTGCCACGCCCCAGGCTTCGACCCAGGACGCCCGCTCTTGTCTGCGCTTCTTGTCCTTCTCCCTGCAATACATAGCAAACATAGGTAATCTTTTCTTCTTTTGCTCTTATTACAGGAATCTGTCGTGCAGGTCGCTACTCTGTTAACAATGGTGTTTGTCCATGCAAACGATGCCCGTATGGAACCTACCAAGAAAATGAACAAATGACCAGCTGTAAAGCCTGCCCAGTCGGAACCAATACAACACGCACCGGAAGTACATCCATTGACCAATGCGTGTGTAAGTACTGGTTTTTTTTTTTGTTTTTTTTTTTTTTTATTTTTTAATGGTTGTGCCATGGGGGTCACGAAGTTTTAGGACAGGAACATGTTTATATGACAGATATGGTTTTTTTTTTTTTTTTTTTAATTTGCTTGGTGGAATCTACATGAGATAATGATAGGAAAAAAGACACTGCATATCTTTTTTTATTATTATTCACCGCGTTTTAACCATCTGAAAACAAAAAATTTAACTTCCGGTTTGGTCAGCTCTCGTAAGGTCTCACATGAATGGCTTGAAACCCACTGAGAGGACAAAAGAACAAGCAACAGAAACAATGCCCCCTAGCTCTAAAACAATAACAGCTGCTAACAATGAAGAGAATTACAAGCTTACGAGAGCTGCTGCCCTACCTGGTCTACTTATCTTCGTATGTGTTTGTAGTTTTGAACCAAAATTGCCAACTACGCGAGGGGGTCTAATTCCTGGTATATTTCACCTATTTGGTGGGAGGTGGGGAGGCTCTATTTGCTCGGTTCGGAAAATATGTCGACCTCTCATTTACCGGAAGTGAAATCCCTGTTTTTTTGCTGTCAGCTCCTGTCCGCATCACCGGAACTGTACCTGATGCTGACTTTTCTGTGAAGGAGAACGAAACCATTTCTCTCCTTTGTAACGTTGAAGGAAGTCCAGCACCTACTGCCACATGGAGCAAAGTCGGCGGTGAGTCTGCAGCTAGTTACCTTCACTCCAGCACACACAAAAAAAAAAAACCCACAGGTTTAGAACAGTTTCCAATAGGCCATTTCCGAGTTGTCTTTTGCCTCTGTGCCAAAACGAGTCTTCGTGTGCGGAACCATTCATATGAAAGTGTGTTCCGCCTACAGGTTCATTTTCATGCAAATCAAACTCATTTTTGCAAGACTGGTTTTGCATCAAGTCTCGTTTTGAAACAGAGGCACAGGATAACTCGGATGTGGTGTAAAACCGAAACCAAAACAAACACACTGGTCAGTCACAGAGGACTCGGGCCAGTCAAAACCTGAAGCAAATACATGTAGCTGACGTGAGGTGCAGGAAAACGTGCCAGCTAGTGAATCACAATTTGTTCTGGTTTTATCATCGATTGGATGACAAAGTTGCGCGAATTCTTCAGTTTAGGCCAATCGCGTTGCGTAAAAACGCAAAACCAAAGCAAATATGACAAATATGACAAACACTCAAGTGAGAACTTTTTTTTTCACCTTTGTAAAACATATCATTCCCCAATCAGTCCACCATTAGCGCTTTGAAAGAATCGTCATCCAACGTATTTTGTTCCCAGGCTCCTCTCCTTCGTCAGACCGCGTGACAGTCAATAACATCCACGACCTGGAATCGGAGCTGACGGGCGTAGAATACGTCATTTCCGGGGCGATTGTCTCTGACTCTGGGACTTACAAGTGTACGGCGGCCAACACAGTAAACTTGGTTACCAAGGAGATTACTGTAACTGTTACAGCTAGCGTCTGAGTCGTCAGTGAATGGCAAGGTATGAAAAACCTATGATTAAAAATAAGATTTTTTCATCGCAACCGGTGTTGGGCGAACAGTTACTTAAGATCACTCAGTACCTCGTTAATTCAGCCATTCCCGCACGGCACGGGTTAACTATCACTTTTTGATGCCCTGTTCCAGCAAAGGTCTAGTTTTCTGGGTTTATTACCATTCTTTAATACACCGGGTCGCCCTGTTAATTCTCCCAAACTTTGTTGGGCTTTCGCTGGTCTCTTTGACGGTGTGTTGTCTAAGGGTTTATTATAAATCTACTAGCGTTCTATTGCGAATGCCATTCTTGTATTGGCTACACTACTCACTATCTATTCTGTTGTAAATAGTGAGTAGCCTGGCAGAGTGTGGTGACACAATGGCGGCCGCTTGTCGAATGTTATTCCTCATTTGTTACTCCTCTGTTGCTGACGCCCCGCAATTTTTATTATTCAAAAATGGTAACCAACATGACCTACTAAAACTTTCAATATCTTCAACGTAAGTTGATCAGGAAATCTTCGAGGACCTTATAGATCTATCGCGTTAAATTAGGAGCACGTCACAGAATGCGCATCTTGGAAAATTGTTGCCCGGGGGCTAATCAGATTGCGCCTTGCCAATAGTGCCCCAGTCGGTTAGCCTGGGTTACGCTTTACACTGACATAATGAAAACTGCGATTAGTCTCGATTTCTTTCTGAATTTCGAGTAGGAAAAACGCGTAATTCCCTTGTGCGTCAAACTCAGTAGCCACCTTCAGGGGTAATAGAACGCGGTGTTTTACGAGCGGCGAAGAATGAGGCTCCAGGAACCCACCTAAAAACTGATTTGAACTTTTACTCTATACCCAGATTTCAGATGCTTTCAAATTATTACCTTTGGAAGACATTTCTTTGAAATAGTTTGCTAAGTAATTGCATCTTTGTTATTGTTTTGCAGATAAATTAAGTGAACCTCATATAGAAGAAACATAACAGACAATCCACAGTTTACAAAGAGTCGCTATTTCATGATAATTCTAATCGTAACTGGAATCATAACAGAAGAGAAATAAACGGTGTATAACACGTCAGAAAGTGTCTCTTGATATACGTTTAAGTCCTTCTTTAACACTATAATTATTCGAAGACATAGTTTGAGCTATAGCTATCCCTTGCTGAGAACAAATACATAAACAACAACTTTTATTTGGCACGAAAGTATGCAATGTAATTTGAAAGGCGAGGGCATTAAGGTCCGAGAAGCAAACGGCTTTCCGACTTCCAACCTCGACAGAAGCGGCGAGCTTCGAGGAACAGGTAGCTAGTGTTCTTGGACAGATATGTGTACATGTTTTCAAATTTTAAATCCTGATGTTTTTGCACAAGGCCGGTCTATCTGGGAGACTTCATTTATTTCCAAGATTTCTATTGTCAAAGTAATTCTCGTGGCTGGCCGGATTTGTGTAGAGCAGTTGTATTGTAGCCATTTTTCCATAAGAGGGTTGGTGCACCGGTTAAGGCAATGAGCCAAGGGAATATTAAGAGCTCTGAAGACGGAGCAGCTGGTGGCCTTTTGAAGCTCTAAACAAATTTATTTATTGCTCTCAGTAAATCTTTAAGTTGGCTACAGTGGCAAGGGCAACCTGCACCGATTATAAGGTTCTTTATAATTGGCCAAACGAAACAATAGGTAAACAGCAAAAATAATACCCCTAGCCCTAAGAACAAACGAGGTGCGCGCGGATGAACAACTGAACGAATCCAAATAGAGGTTTCAGAGAAGTACAGGTCAACTGGTGTTGTAAAATCAAAACCAACGCAACCACTTTAGCCAATCACAAGGGACTCAAACGATCCAATGAACCAATCAAAACTCGAGCCAAATACGCATAGCTTGCAAGGGTCGCGCGGGAAGACGTGTGCGACGGTGTACGAGTGAGTTGCGATTGGTTTTGGTTTTGCTTCTGATTGGATGAGAAAGTGGCGCTAGTATTTTCATTTCTATTTCAGTCGTTTGGCGTAGTCATGAAAAATAAAGTAAATGAGAATCACTTGCGACGCTCACTTGAAAACCGCTCTATGATACATTTGACCAGCCAGTTTCTTTTGTTTGTGATAGGTTATTTGTCGATATTTAGTAGTAGTAGTAGTAGTAGTAGTAGTAGTAGTAGTAGTAGTAGTAGTAGTAGTAGTAGTAGTAGTAGTAGTAGTAGTAGTAGTAGTAGTAGTAGGAGGAGGAGGAGGAGGAGGAGGAGGAGGAGTAGTAGTAGTAGTAGTAGTAGGAGGAGGAGGAGGAGGAGGAGTAGTAGTAGTAGTAGTAGTAGTAGTAGTAGCAGGACTTTATTGAAGTGTCAAGGTATTTAGCTTTTAGCAAACTGATTGGGGACACTAAAGACTTCCGCACACTAGCCGATTTTTTGTCGTAGAACTGCAGATTTTTGTCGGGGTCAAATCGGGTGAAAATTTGTCGGGCCATCAGCTTGCCGCACACTAGCCGGTTTTTTGTCGCGGCAAACCGCGTTGAGGCGAGGAGCCGAGTCATCTGAAATCAAGATGGCGCCTATTCCACTGACGTGACTCTCATGACATTTCCTAATTGGTTGGGGCGTGCGCGAGCCCCGACAAATTAATTGTCTCGGTCCACCGCGCACTAGCCGACAGGGCCCGACAAGACGTTTTGAGATCTAGCACTGTCAGATATCGCCCGACAAGCCTCGATCTTGTTGCAGACTTGTCTGAATTCACCGCACACTAGCCGACTAGTGAAGAATTTTTGTCGGGCGACAAAAAATCGGCTAGTGTGCGGCGGCCTTAATTTAGTCATAAGTAAATACACAGATAAAAAGAGGAATTAATTAAACAGGGATTCGATATTGTTTACACAGTAAACACCTGTCGATGCAGATACAGCAGCATTAAACAAATCTTATATATTTACCGAAAATCTAAGCTCCAGGCGCTTCTTTCGTTGAATTTCCTCGTGTGTCCCCGAGAAAACAAAAAAAAAAATAGAGTCCGTCAGCCATTGTAAAACAGAGAATCACTTAAATTTCTCATTCGAAAATCCAAGGAATACCTGCTTGACGATCGAACAAAAATCTGGCTTAACTGCAGGCTGTAAACAGTTCCATAAGTAACTTCATGGCCAGTAGATTTAAATGAAAGGAAGCAAATAGAAACAATAAAATTTTCTAATCGCAGTTGCAACTAGTTACACTTAAAATTCTAAATTAAGTCTGGGAACAATCTCAATGTCTAATTTTTCATTGAGATATAATCTGGAGACTAACAAACCTAGCTGATGCAGGTGATTTTAATAATTATAAATAATGTATTTCTCCTACCGCACCCAAGTACTTATCACGTGTTTCTATTGGACATTAAATAATATCAATTTCAGTTCTGCTGTGAAGCCTACTGGCAGCTAGGCCTGACCTAAAACAATTTTACGAATCATCAGTCGAACAAAGTCCAGCAAGAGATACGAGAAGAGCTTTCATCCAAATAACGAACGCTATCAAGATTCGAAGACTGAATTTATCTATACTTCAACCTTAACCCAGCAAGATGTCTGTTCTGGCAGTTCTCTTTTGCATCGCAGCAATGCTACATGCGACAGACGCATTTTGCGAGCGGCTGTACAAGAATCCATACTGGATACCCAAGGCTCTATGGCAGAGAGCAGCCGAAGCCGACATTGTCATTTACGGCAACGTGGTGGAAAGTCCATGCGCTAAGCCAATCTTCGTGGTTCAAAATACCACGACGGTCTCTCCGACTAACACCACAAACTCGTCAAGTACCGTTCAAGAAGTAACGCCCAGAAGCGTCGTTAACATCACAGAGGGAAATATGACAGATATCTGCCCCATGCGTGGTCTCTACAACGTAACATTGAATGTCTCGTGTGTAATCAAAGGAGGATCTATACCGCACCAAATCCATCTGAGTTCATTCGGCTTTGGTCCAGAGAAGTGTGTATTCTACAGCGTAAGATATAATTACTGGGAAACAGCGCAGTCGTTCCATGTATACAAAGGACTAAACTACCTTATCTTCTTAGGGCGGTGAGTTTGAAGACCTTAGCTTCTTTTTCAATTCCTTGCCGCTTTTTCAGCTTTTTTTTTTTTTTTTTTCTTTTTTTGTTTCTTTTGTTTCAGCAGATTCTATGAAAATTGTAATTTGATTGACGACTCGTGTCTTTCCAGTCACGTTCGCCTTTCTGTTTTTCTTTCAGGTAAAATTGTGGCAGTACTTTATATCTAATTATTTTCGTCAATAAAGCTTACTGTAGACAATGAAACAGGCGTCAATCTTGTTGTCCAGACACTTCTGAAATGCGCACCAAACAGAAAAGCGTGGAATTTGCTTTTGTTTGCCTTAGTCTACGAACGAACATTTCATCCAATTGCAAATCCTCTAGACTGCTTTTCAGATGGGCCTCTGGTTAGCGCCAGGATTCGAGAACTCTGTACTTGTCCTCACCTTTGTGATACGTACATGAAAAAAGTATCTAAAGGGTATTTATTTATAGTGTTATAGAAGAAAGAAATCGACTGTGTATTCTTTAAATCACATTCACAGTAGACATTAAATTGTGATATTAGGGCGGGTTTTCCACCTGTTCCACTCGTAAATTATTAATTACAGCAATTTTGCAGATGCTGTAGAATGACTAAAGAATTATAACGGCTTTTTGTTGCAGTTGTTAAATTTCATTTATGGTTAGACCGGATTCGTTCTATTCCCTCAATAAAAGAGTCTGTTTGAAGTTTGTTTTTGGTTGTTTGAAATTCGTTCTTGGAATGAAAATTCACGGAAGAGCGCGGTGTCATTTCCGCTCTGATCTCGTTCCCAGTCTCTCAAATTTGAGTGTAACGCCCTCTACCAGGTAGTCCATTGGCTCTGAGAGATGAGTCCATTGCAAAATCATTGCGGTAAAAATTTGAAAGTGTCTTAAATGAGATTTATTTTAATTGTAAATATAAACGTGAAACTCGAAGAGATTCCCTTGTATTTACTCTCATTCCATGAAACACCAGTCATATTTTATCTTGAATGAGTCTCTAACAACCGATATACTTTCTCTTGCAGACACACAGTAGCCAGTAATTCTCAGGGATTTTGGCCTCATGACGTCAACATGCAATACTCAGCGACAGAGATCACTGATGAGAAGTATCTCGAACGAGTCTTTCAGGCGACTGGTGGCCATGCGCACGCGCCTGCAGGAGTGAAAGAACCACACAGTATTTGTACCCCATATATCGCGGGCGCAGGGACTTCTCACGTGGACTTGTCTTTTGTTGTACTGATACTGCTGTTTACGAGTGGATTGCTTTCTTTCTAAATGTGCAGCTTGTCAAAATAATGTTGCTGCATAAAACTGTGTTAAACTTAAAATGACTAACTACGTTCGCTCATAAGGCCTCGCCCTCGAGCACTAGAGGTTCGAAGAAAGTGAATTGTTCAAGGGAGAGCAAATTGTTGCCAGGCTTCAGTTCAATTTGAGATCCAACTTTGTGCAACAACACTTTTTTCCATAGCTTCACTTCCCTAGCATAGTAACTACTAACAAAACTAGGCCACAATTTTAGGTTTTAATCGTATTTTGACTTTTTGAAATCCTGCTAAAGATTGTACCCCCTTAAATTAACGTGGAAGATTTTCCACCGAACGCAGTTATGAGCCAAAATATTATTTAACTTTTCACCCCTCACTGATCATGATCAACTTTTAATTGAGCACAGCTTACAGTTCATTTTTTTATTTGAGCGGTTATTAGCCTTAAACCAAATCAGAAATAACACTCAAAAAGAAGAACACTGACAACAAAACTAACGTGAACTAAGGTAAGCGCTGACAGCAAATGTAAATAGCCGGGCATGTAATGAAGCAATCAGATTTGGTAGTGAAAGCATGCAGTCTGCGCCAAGCAAGGGAAAATAATTCTACGCCAATGACGATTAAACAAAACCAAATATTTCGTATGGCTTATTTAGAGTTGATGACACGGCTTCCTCTGACCAAACCCCGATTAAACTCAGCTAACTCTGCAGGTCTTTAGAGTAGTAAACCCAACAAGGAATAATTCCAATTGTGTATTAATTTAGCGAGCTAGATACAGCTTTCCGCGGCACTAGAATTCGGTGCTCTTTCAAGGCTCAAAAACACCAAGAAAAAGAAACTTTACCTTACTGCTAGCAAATCATAGAAGTAAAAAAATTGACTGAACGAACTTTGTAAATAGAATGTTTAATATTTTTCCATGCAGTCCTTATCTCAGTTGTTTGATAGCAAGTTTATTTGAAATGTTGTGTTTAATGTTGAAGACAAATGACATGGTTTTACCAAAGACATTAAATAATATCAATTTTCTGCTGTGAAGCCTACTGGCAGCTGGTGTATAATGAAATAAACTGGCGTTCAATTGTACGTGGTCTATGATATGTAGTAACAGTCCTTGTGTACAGCTATCTTGTTGGTCACGCATACTCGTTTAACAGGTTCTTGTGTCAGCCATCTCGATTCGTAGACGCCCAAAACATAACAGTCAAGAGAGTTCTTGGGTACAATAAGGACTTTAAAGGAGAGGATCTTGATAGACCCTATTCATAAATGGCTGCCAATTAAAAATTCTTTGGTTAGTATGAAAATTAGCCCAACTAACCTCGCTTTTGAGTTGATAATTCAAAGGAATTTTTATCCTCAAACTAGTTTGGTTGGTTGAAAATAGAAAACAAACTGCGGTCACAAACATGACAAAACAACTCATGTTGTAAAAACCTTGATTTAAGAACTTAACGTTTCGTATGCTTCTACATACATCATCAGAGGTATAAAACGGTTAGCTGCATTACAATAAATTTAAACGATAAGACTAGTACCTAATAAGGAAAACCGGTATCTAATAAGGAAAGAAATGACAATGGATATAAATGAAAATGAACAGACTTCAAATCTTCTGAAAAAAAAAAAAACATATAAATGGCTAGTAGAGAAGAAGTTTCTCACTGCCAACATTTTCATTAAGTGCTGGTTGCAAATCACGAATCAATAATGTTTCTTTAATTTTACAATGCACATCAGATC